>SAMEA3663025__coassemble_204_pt1 | contig 9541 bp, 7 predicted proteins | sample SAMEA3663025__metabat2_high_PE_005 | metagenome-assembled genome bin SAMEA3663025 (sample SAMEA3663025) | pig gut metagenome | biome: pig gut; feature: pig-associated habitat; material: faeces | place: France | collected 2012 | reverse complement strand
TTTTTTTGTATTTTTAAATTCAAATTTAACTCAAAAAGTCTATAAATGATATCTAAAATATATATCATCCCAAGGATATAAAAGCAAATTTCAAACTCACCACTAAATATCCCAAAGGCTAAAATCCACGCTAATAAACTCGCATCAATCCCAAGTAAAAACCCACGCTCTAAAAGCCACTTTTTTAACCCAAATCGGTGGATATTTTTAAGCTTTTTTAGACGAGCATGGATAAAATGCTTACAAAATTGCTGATGAAAAAGTAAAATAACACATATAAAGCTCACTAAAAAAGCATTAATATCATATAAATATCCAGCCAAAACTATTAAACCAAACCACGCTATATAATCACTAGCATAGTCCATATAATGACCCAAAGTGCTACTTTGTCCCCTAAGCCTAGCAAGCATCCCATCTGTATGATCAGCTAAGCTATAAATAATATAAAAAATTCCACTAAGAACATTATATCCATTATAAAGCAAAGCAAAGCTTAGTAAAGTGCAAGCCATACCAAAGATTGTAATTAAATTTGGCGTAATAGCTGTATGCAAGAGTGTAGGCAAGATAAATCTTTGGATTATCAAAACTCGCCAAATATACTCAGTTATATAGTAAGTCGGACGACTCTCTAGGCGCTCAGATTTTTTTAGTTTTTCATCTAAATTCATGGTTCAATTGGTAAAAACTCACCCCAAATTTGGGCTACGCTTTTATATGTTTTTTCTATATCAAAGGCAAATTCATGCGTATTCCACGCACGTCTAAGCATCATTGCCATCTCTACTTCATTCCAAAACTCAGCTAACTTATTAGGCGCTATATCATCAATGATATATGTGCCAAATTTAGCTTTTATATAGTTTTGCAAATGCTCTACTGCGATATTTGCTACCATAAATATAAATATATAATTTGGATCTTTTAAAAGATCTTTTAAATTGGCTTTTAGCATATCTTGAGTTTCTTGTCTATTTTCTCTTATAAGAGTACAAGGATGAGATTTATCACTAAAGAATAGATCAAAAATCGTACCATTAAAAAATCCTAAAATCTCACCATTTGGGCTAACTTTAGGTAAGATCGGATATAACTTGCAAACTAATGGACGATTGGCGTGAGGATTACAAAGCCCCTTTTTATCGCAGTGAAGCCAGTGTAGGATTATTGTTTGTCCGCCTTTTAATTTAAATTTTTCACTCTTTTTGGCTATTTCCATGCCATTTATAGCACCTGCTTTTAGATACTCTTGATACTCTATATCAAAAAGTGGTAAAGCGATGAAATTTGAGCGAATTAGCTTAAAATTTGGATTAGTAAACCCAGCACAGCAATACCCAGCGCAACTCTCATAGCACTTTGGGGCGTAAATATACTCTTTTTCATAATCCATTTTATACTCCATATGCCTCTTTTATCATCTTATCTAATGCAGCGATACTTTGGAAATTCTCTGCACTTAAAAACTTTGCATCTAAATCCTTCCCATATCGTGCCGCCATAGCAGCAACTAAGGATATAATATCAATGCTATCAATTAGCCCACAATCTAATAAATTTGAGCTATCATCATTAATATCATCTCTACCAATCTCATTTAATAAAATTTTAGCTTCACTCATTTTTTAGCGCTTCCTTGTCAATTTTTCCATTTTGATTTAGTTTGAATTTATTTTTATAGATAAATTTGCGTGGAATCATATACTCTTGGAGTTTTGATTTTAAAAATTCTTTTAAATTTGTAATCACATTAGCACTCTCATAAAATGCAATGATTTGATAATCTTTAAAAATGCACGCAACTCTATAAATATCAGGATGTGCTCCAAGTACTGTCTCAATCTCGCCAAGTTCAATTCTAAAGCCGTTAAGTTTAATTTGCGAATCTTGTCTACCATAATATATCAAATCACCACATTCATCATATGCTACGATATCGCCAGTTTTATAGATTGGCTCAGCGTAGCTACTTTGTAAAGGATTTTGGATAAAAGCCTTAGCTGTCTTAACTGGGTCGTTATAGTAGCCATAGCTTAGCCCTGAACCTCTAATGTATAGCTCACCTTTTATATTTGGTTTAGTAATAAGTTTCATATCTTCATCAAATACTAAAAGTTCAGTATTACTAAAAGCCTTGCCAATTGGTAAAATTTCATCATCTCTAAGCTCTCTATTAACCATATAGTATGAGCTTGCTAGAGTAGATTCTGTAGGGCCATAAAGGTTATAAAATTTAGCATTTTTAATGGATTTTATCCAGTAATTTAGCTGTTTTGTAGGCATCATCTCGCCGCAAGATATTATCATTTTAAGGGATAAATTTGCTCCATTTAGGGCATTAGAATTAGCAAAATATATTAACACACTTGGTACCCAAAGAATGGTAGTAACGCTATTTGTGATTAGATACTCAACTACTTTAAGCGGAAAAGCAAAAATAGAGCTTGGTAAAATATGAGTAGTAGCACCAACAAATGTATTAACATAGATATCAAAAACGCTTAAATCAAAATAAAATGGCGCTTGATTGGCGATTACATGACTATCATCGATTGCTAAATCATTCACACAAGCAATGGTAAAATCTATTAGGCTTTTATGGCTGATACTAACGCCCTTTGGCTCGCCAGTGCTTCCGCTAGTAAATAGCGTATAGGCTAAATCTGTATCAATAATTTTAACACTATTTAGAATGGTTTGATCAGGTTTAAAACCTGGTAAGTCATCAATAAAAATGGTTAATAAATCCAAATTTAGCGCTAAATCCTTGCTAGTAATAAGCAAAGCAGGGCAGAGTGTGCGAATTATTTTATCAATTCTCTTAAGTGGCATATTTTCATCTATTATAGTATAAAAATTACCACTTTTTAACACTCCAAAAAAGCTAATAATAGCCTCAATTCCCTTTGGTAGAATTATTAAAATTGGTGATTTATTGATATTTAAATTTAAAATTTGTGTAGCTAGGGCGCTACTTTTCTCATCTAGGCTAATATAAGTTATAGAGTTACTAGGGGTGATAAATGCTAGTTTTTGCGGCATGGCCTTAGCGCTTTGGCTTAGTATTTTGTGAGCTGAGTTTAGCATATTTTCCCCTTAAAATTCAGAAAATAGGGGGGGGGTAGAGCCTTTAAATTTAATTTTTTGGCATAGTGATTTAAATTTCAAAGCACATAACCCTTGCAAATTTACCCCTCAATATAGTTTTTTAGTTTGCGACCAACTTTTGGGTGTTTTAGCTTTTTGATTGCTGAGCTTTCAATCTGTCTGACACGCTCTCTAGTTACATTTAATTCCTTGCCAATCTCTTCAAGAGTTCTATCGCTCTCATCATCTAATAGACCAAATCTCATTCTAATTACAGCTTTTTCTCTATCATTTAACTGGTCTAAAACTTCATCAATTTGCTCTTTTAAATCAGCTTTTAATATTGCTTCCATCGGACTTAATGCGCTTCTATCCTCTACAAAGTCACCATATTTACCATCATCTTCGCTACCGATTGGAGCTTCTAGGCTGATAGGTTCTTTTGTGATTTTGATAACTTGCTTAACCTTATCTACACTTAGGCCAACCTCTTTAGCAATAATTGAAACATCTGGTTCTTTGCCTTCTTCTTGGACATATTTTCTATTGATTTTATTAATGCGATTTATGGTTTCTATCATGTGAATTGGAATTCTAATAGTCCTAGCTTGATCGGCGATAGCTCTGCTGATAGCTTGTCTTATCCACCATGTGGCGTATGTGGAGAATTTAAATCCCTTTTTATACTCGAATTTATCCACAGCTTTCATAAGGCCTATATTACCCTCTTGGATAAGGTCTAAAAACGGCAAACCACGGTTAGTATATTTTTTGGCTATGCTGACAACTAGGCGTAAATTTGATTTTGCCATTTTGGCTTTAGCATCATCGCTGATATTTTTGCCTTTTTTGATCTGATTTAAGATATTTTTTAAATCTTTTGGATCTAGGTTAAAGCCGGTTTTGCTCGCTTCTTTGGTTTGAAATAGCTTTTTGATCTCCATATATGTAGATACCATTGTGGCTTCTGGGACTCTAGTTATTATATCTTCTTTGCTTAGTTTGGTGATATCTTTTAAGATTTGTTGGTGATTTTTTCTTAGTTCAGCGCTAAACATCGGAAGTCTATACTCAAGCCTTTTAAGCTCTTTATCAAAGTCAGTATCACTTTTTAAAGCAGTTTCAATAGATTTTACAATCTCATTGATTAATTTGCTAGTTGGACCTAAATCCATTAATTTATCTTTTAAGACCTTTTTTTTGAATGTTAAATTTAGTTTTGCACTTAGATCAACTTCGTTTTCTATAGAGATATTTTGTTTTGAAGCGATTTTTAGCCAATCTTTTTTAGCTTTTTCTAATGCTTTGAAACTTTCTATTACCTTTTCAGCTCTTTTATCAAGCTTTTTAGGCTGTTTTTGTGTCTCATTTGACTCATCATCTTCTATGTAATCCTCTTCGATATCATCGTCATTTTCTTCATCAGATTCTTCCTCATCAAAGCTTCTAAATAGCTCTTTAACTCGGCGCTCTCTATTGATTAATGGCTCTTTATAGTCTAAGATAAAATCAATTAGATATGGAACAGAGCAAAATGCATCAATGATAATATCTTCGCCTAGTTCGATTTTTTTACTAATTTCAATTTCCTCTTCTTTGCTAAGAAGTGGGATCTGTCCCATCTCACGCAGATACATACGAACAGGGCTATCTGAGCGACTCCACTCAAGTAGATCGCTCTCGCTACTTAGGTCAAATTCATCCTCTAAATTAGCTTCACTAGCTTTTTGCGGGTCGGTTATAGCGGATTTTTTTGCTTCTTGAATGGTCTTTTGCTTAGCAGCTTCTACAGCGCTTATAAGCTGAATTTTGTGTAATTCAGCTAGGGATTCTATCTTTTTGATCAGTCCTGCGGTTGGGGCTTTGTCAAATAGTCTTACTAACTGCTCAAATGTTACATAGCTTTTTGCATTTTCACGAAATAGCTCTTCAATTTGCGCAAACATCTCTTTGGCTGCACTCATCAAAATATCCTTTGTATAGGCAAAATAAAATTAAGGATTATACCCAAAAATTGATTAAATAAATTTGAAATTAATAAAATAAAATAAAATATAAATAAGATTATAGAGTGGATTTTGCGAATTTGGCTTAAATTTAGCCTAGGAGCAATCCTAGGCTTTTAGATTATCCTAGCCAAAATAGATCGCTAAATTCATTGAAATTATAGCTCTCTAAAAGCTTTTGATTATTTACTAAATCTTCTATTATTTGGCAAGTTTTTGGGCTAAATTTTGTAGCTAGATTGGCTTTAAATTTAGCTTTTAATAGTGGAATTCCCTCATCTCTTCTTCTTTTGTGGCCGATAGGGTATTCTACTTCTACTTTTTTGGATTTTGTACCATCTTTGTAGTAGATTTCAACTGCGTTTGCGATACTTCTTTTATCGCTATCTAGATACTCTTTTGTGTATCTTGGATCTACTTCGACTACCATTTTATCTCTTAGGGCATCGATGCGGGGATCTTTGGCTACGCTATCTTCATAATCATCAGCCACTAATCTACCAAATATCAAAGGCACAGCCACCATATATTGGATACAATGGTCACGATCGGCAGGATTGGCTAATTCGCCGGTTTTATTGATGATTCTATGGCCTGATTCTTGAGTGGTGATTACTATTTTTTCTATCTCATCTAGGCGATCTTTGACCTCATTATGAAGTGCCATAGCACACTCAACTGCTGTTTGAGCGTGGAATTCAGCTGGGAAGCTAATTTTAAATAGCACATTTTCCATTACATACGAGCCAAATTCTTGTGGAATTACTAGCTTTTGGCCTCTCATTTTGACATCTTCAAATCCCCAGAATTTCGCACTTAAAGCTGATGGATAGCCCATTTCACCTGTTTTGGCTTTTAGTGCTAGATCCACCCCACGACTAGATGCATCGCCAGCAGCCCAGCTCTTGCGACTACCTGTATTTGGTGCGTGGCGATAAGTCCTTAGAGCACCACCATCTATGAAGGCATTTGATACTGCATTGCGAATTTCATCATAGTTACATCCTAAAAGCTTAGCCGCAACCGCAGTAGAGGCGATACGAACTAATAAAACATGATCTAGTCCAACTTTATTAAAGCAGTTTTCAAGTGCTAAGATACCTTGAATTTCGTGTGCTTTTATCATAGCTTCTAAGACGCTTTTGACCTTTAATGGGGCTTTGCCTTGAGATAAATTTTTGCGACTTACATAATCAGCCACCGCCCAAATAGCACCTAGATTATCGCTTGGATGTCCCCATTCAGCCGCTAGCCAAGTATCATTATAGTCTAGCCATCTTACCATAGCTCCTACATTAAAGGCCGCACGAATCGGCTCAAGTTGATATGAAGTGCCTGGAATTTTGCTACCTAATGGGCGAAATTCTGCCCCTTCAACACTTGGGCCAAGCAGTTTAGCGCAAGCTGGATATTTAAGGGCTAAAATCCCGCATCCTAAAGCATCAATCATAGTATATTTAGCCGTTTCATACGCTAACTCGCTAGTAATCTCAAAGCTATCAGCATACTTTGCGATTTTACTTAGCAACTCATCAAATTCAGGGCGTTTAGCCTCTAATATTCCCATATTACTCATTTTCTCTCCTTATCTTTGGTGTATTTGTATAAATTTCATTGGCTCAGGCCCTATGTAGTTGCTACTTGGGCGAATGAGCTTGTTATTAGCTCTTTGTTCTTTTATGTGAGCGCACCAGCCACTTACTCTACTCATTATAAATATAGGGGTGAAATACTCAGTTGGTATCCCCATAAAGTGATATGCTGACGCACTATAAAAATCAGCATTTGGCGGCAAACTAGGGCGTTTTTCTTTCATTACACCCTCAATGGCTTCACTAATAGCAAATAGCTTGTGATTATTGCTTAGGGCTTTTGACCATTTTTTGATAACAGCGTTTCTAGGATCGCCACCAACTCCATAAACCCTATGCCCAAATCCCATTAATAGCTCTTTATTAGCTAGTTTTTGATTTACTCCATTTATAGCATCTTCTACATTATCAAAGCTAGAAATTAGCCCAAACGCCGCCTCATTAGCCCCACCATGAAGTGGACCACGAAGAGCGCCTATAGCTCCAGCAACAGCCGAAAAAATATCGCTTTTTGTAGAGGCACAAATCCTAGCTGTAAATGTAGATGCGTTAAATTCATGCTCAGCATATAAAATTAGTGAGCAATGCATGGCTTTTACAAATTCAGCCGGTGGCGTTTTTTGGTGTAGTTTTTCTAAGAAATACCCAGCTATTGTATCTTCTTTACTCTCAAAATCTATCTCTTTACCGCCATTTATATAGTTATGCCAAAAGCAAATAACGCTAGGAAGAACTCCAAGAAGGCGGATAATCTTATCATCTTGATCGCTAAAATCATCCTTTTCAGCCTCTAAAGTTCCAAGCAAAGCAACCGCACTTTGGCATACATTCATCGGATGAACGCCTTTTGGTATGAGCTTTAGCATAGCTTTAAGTTCAACGCTAAGAGGGCGAGATGCTATAATTTTGCTTTTATAATCTTTTAGCTCATTTGCGTTTGGAAGTTTAGCATATTGTAATAAATATGCAACCTCTTCAAATTCACAATGCTCTGCTAAATCTTCAATAGCATAACCATAATAATTCAACCCATTGCCAGTCCCGCAAGTACATATCGCACTCTCACCGGCTATAACTCCAGCTAATCCGCCTTGTTTTTTTGATGCTTCGCTGATACTCATTTTTTATCCTTTGCAAATAGTTGGTCTAATTTATTTTCAAATTCATAATAATCTAACATTTGATATAGCTCTTCACGAGTTTGCATGATATCTAAGACATCTTTTTGATGGCCGTTTTTGATAATGCTATTAAAGACTTCAACGGCGGCTTTATTCATCGCTCTATTAGCTGAAAGTGGATATAGCACCAGTTTTATACCTACACTTGCTAGCTCACTTTGTGTAAAATATGGAGTTTTGCCAAATTCAGTTATATTAGCTAAAACAGGCACTTTAAGAGCCTTTGTATACTCTTTATACTCTTCTAAGGTATGGACAGCCTCAGCAAATATCATATCAGCCCCAGCAGCTTCATATGCTAAGGCTCTCTCTAGAGCTTTTTGCTGACCCTCCATAGCGTGTGCGTCTGTTCTAGCCATGATTACGAAATTCTCATCAGTTCTAGCATCTAGGGCAGCTTTTAATCTATCTGTCATTTCAGATATACTTACAAGCTCTTTATTTGGTCTGTGGCCACAACGCTTTTGAGCTACTTGATCTTCTATATGGCAAGCGGCCGCTTCGGCTTTTATAAGCTCTTTTATTGTCCTAGCTATATTAAAAGCACCACCAAACCCAGTATCAACATCCACTAAAAGTGGAGTATCTACTCTTGAAGTTATGCGTCTTACATCGATTAAGACATCTTCAAGGCCTACAATCCCAAGATCAGGCAGACCATAGCTAGCACTAGCTACGCCACTACCTGATAGATATATAGCTTTTGCTCCAAGTTTTGTAGCTTGAAGGGCGCTATATGCGTTTATAACGCCTAATACCGCAAGTGGGTTATTTGAATTTACAGCTTCTCTAAAGCTTTTTCCTGGACTTTTTATACTCATTTTTTCTCCTTTATTATTGGGTAACCTAATGTCGCAATCACCTCTTTACAATGATCTAAGACGCTAGGATCTTCTATTGTTGCTGGAATTTTACATTCAACGCCATCTGCTAACTCTTTTAAGCTTTTGCGTAAAATCTTACCGCTTCTAGTTTTTGGCAAAGCATTAACCACGCAAGCTAATTTAAAACTAGCAACCGCACCGATCTCTTGGCGAATTAGAGCTATGGCTCCATCTACTATTCCTCTGTGATCTCTTTCGATTCCTTGTTTTAAGACTATAAATCCCATAGGAACTTCACCCTTTAAATCATCATTTACACCAATTACTGCGCACTCTGCGATATCAGGATGCTTAGATATGATCTCTTCCATCTCGCCAGTAGAGAGCCTATGACCTGCTACATTGATAATGCCATCCATCCTACCTAAGACATATACATAACCATCTTTATCTATATAGCCTGTATCGCCTGTTAGATAGTAGCCTTTGAAGTGATCTAAATATCCTTTTCTATATCTCTCATCATTTTCCCAAATTCCCATTAAACAAGCCGGCGGAAGTGGTAATTTAAGGCATAAGGCTCCTTTTTTACCAGCTCCTAGCTCTTTGCCATTTTCATCAAGGACTTTTAGATTAAATCCAGGCATTGGTTTTGTAGGGCTACCTGGCTTTATAGGCATCTCTTCTAATCCTAATGGATTAGCGACAATAGCCCAGCCGGTTTCTGTTTGCCACCAGTTATCTACTACTATCTTTTTGGTAACTTTCATTATCCACTTTAGCGTATCACTATCACATCTCTCACCGGCTACAAAGATCGCTCTAAGGCTATCTAAATTATAATTTTT
>SAMEA3663025__coassemble_217_pt1 | contig 9880 bp, 7 predicted proteins | sample SAMEA3663025__metabat2_high_PE_005 | metagenome-assembled genome bin SAMEA3663025 (sample SAMEA3663025) | pig gut metagenome | biome: pig gut; feature: pig-associated habitat; material: faeces | place: France | collected 2012 | reverse complement strand
ATGTTCTAGCTTTGGCAACTCTATATTTTTACCTAAAAAATCCCCACTTTCACAAATTGGGCCTACTACATCACAATTAGTTTTATCTCCATCTTTTAATGCTATTATCTCATGATAAGCCTCATATAAACTTGGTCGAAGAAGATCATTCATAGCCGCATCGACAATTACAAAACGCTTATCACCATTAGTTTTTTCATATAACACTTGAGTGAGTAATTCTCCGCTATTTCCTACTATAAATCTACCTGGTTCGCATATGATGGTTACATCTTGACCCTTTAGTGCTGCTAAAATTCCTTGAGCATATTCATATAAATTTGGCTCATTTTCATCACTATATCTAATGCCAATACCGCCACCTATATCAAAGAATTTAATATTTATATCAGCTGCTCTTAACTCTCTTAATAGATCGCTAGTAATATTTGCTGCTTCAATAATTGGGCTAATATCACTTAGCTGACTTCCAATATGGCAGTGAATACCAACTGGATCTAGATTATCACTTCTATGAGCATGTAGATAAATTTTCCTAGCTTCATTTATACTAACACCAAATTTATTTTCATGTAATCCTGTAGAGATATATGGATGAGTTTTTGGATCTACATTTGGATTAACTCTAACTGAGATTCTAGCCTTTTTACCTAACTCTTTGGCTATTAATTCAACTCTTTGCATCTCAGCAAAGCTCTCTAAATTTATCATTAAAATATCTAAATTTAAAGCCTCTTTAATCTCTTCATCGCTCTTGCCAACTCCGCTATAAATTATCTTATAGTTACTAGCGCCTGCTAGCAAGGCTCTTTTTACTTCGCCTATACTCACACAATCAAACCCGCCACCAAGAGTAGCAATATGCTTTAAAAGGCTCAAATTTGAATTGGCTTTTACAGCGTAGCAAATAAGTGACTTTCTAGCATTAAATTCCTTTTTTAATCTCTCATATTGAGTAGTAATATGATCAAAATCATACACATAAAGCGGTGTTTGATACTTATGAGCTAGTTCCAAATAATCCATAAGACTGTCCTTGATAATTTTAGAATTCGTAATGCTACCCAAATTTGGCTTAAATTTAAGACTAAATTTTAGTAAAAATTTGCAAAATTTATTTTTAAAGTTAGGCAAAATATGGGCTTGTTTTTTAAATTTTTTGTGCTAAATTTAACATTTTTTATATTAAATTTAGATTTATTAACTTTAATAATTTTTGATTAAAGCAAAGAATTATTTAAATTTAGTTAGAATTCAACCTAAATCTATCCAAATATTCAAGGAAAAATAGCCCGTTATGTATCTAAATTTGCTTACAACTATTATTGTTTTTGCTCTACAAACAGCTATTAATTTTTTTCTTACTCCATATATTTTGCGTGTTTTAGGCGATGAAGCTTATGGATTTTTAGCACTTGCTAATTCGCTGGTAAATTATGGATTTATCTTAACACTTGTGATTAACTCTGTAGCTAGTAGATTTATTGCCTCTAGCTATCATAAAGGCAATTTTGCTAGGGCTAGCAAATTTTATAGTTCAGTGATTGTAGCTAATCTGATTTTTAGTCTTATCGTTGCGCTAGTTTCGTTTGTGTTTTTGATTAAAATTCAATCAATAATAAATATATCACAAGCCCTTTTAAGCGATGTAAGAGCTACAATGGCAATATATTTTATCAACTTTAGTATTGGGCTATTTAATGCACTTTTTAGCGTGCATGCATTTATTAAAAACCAGATGTATTTAATCTCTATTCGCAATGCTATATCCACTGCTATTTATGCTGGGTGCGTGTTAGGGTTATTTTGGGCGTTTGAGGCTATGATTTACTACACAGCAATTGCAGCTTTAATATCATCAATTTTTGTATTTTTTAGTGCTCTATTTTTAAATCATAAATTTGGGCTAAATTTACACTTTAATTCCAAGCTTTTTAGAACAAAATTTGTCTATGTTTTAGCTAGAAGCGGGCTTTTTAATAGCTTAAATATGCTTAGTCAAGTGCTTATTAGTGGTGCTAGCTTGCTTTTGGTTAATATTTTTATTAGTGCATTTAGTATGGGGATACTAGCGCTTTCTCGCTCAGTTACTATGATTATTGAGAGTTTTGTAGTTACTACTGCAGTAGCGTGGAATCCACGGCTGGTTGCCTTGCATGCAGGCGCTAAGCCTCTTAAAGATGAGGTTATTTTGGCTATTAAGAGTGTAAGCTTTGTCTCGCTTCCATTGATTGCGACTTTTGGGATTTTAGCTGATGAGTTTTATACACTTTGGCTGCCATTTAAGAGCAAAGAGGAGATTGAATTTATTTATGAGCTAGTTTTAATTTCGCTTGTACCATCTATTATTTTTGCTAGTTCACGTCCATTAATTAGCATAAATTTGATCACTGATAAACTTAAAAAACCAGCACTTGTAACGCTATTTATGGCTGTTTGCGTATTTTGTATACAGCTTATTGGGCTTAGTTTTTTTGAGTTTGGACTCAAAGAGATAGCAATTGTAATAACCATTGGAATTGCGCTTAAGATTAGTCTGTTTGATATTGCAAATGCTGGGGCAAATTTGGGGTTAAAACTAAGTACATTTTATCCAATCTATATAAAATGTCTTGCTGTTTTTGCTTTAATCACTGGAATAATTTATCCTATTTCAAATATGTTAAGTGTAACTAATTGGCTGGAGTTTTTACTCTGTTGTACTTTGATGAGCGGGCTTGGTTATTTAGTAGGGTTTGTTATGATATTTAATTTGGCACAAAGGGCGATATTTATAGCTAAAATTAGGGGGCGTTTTTGAAGATTGGATTTGTGATTTCTACGCTTGGATTTGGTGGAGCAGAACGGGTGCTAAGTATTTTAGCAAATAATTTAAGTTCTAAGCATGAAATAACTATTTTTAAATTTGATAGCAAGGCGCCATTTTATGAGATTGATGAGCAAGTGCGTGTAGTAAGCTTAAGCTTACCAAATAGCGGTATTTTAGGTAATCTCAAAAGAGTAATTAGCAAGATTTTTGTATTGCGTAAGATTTTTAAAAGTGGTGAGTTTGATCTTATAATTAGCTTTATGGATAGTACAAATTTATTATGTTTAATGGCAAATTTAGGCTTAAAACAGAGGCTAATAATATCAGAACATAGCGAACATAGCTTTTTATCTTTAAAGTGGAGAGTGGCTAAAAGATTACTATATCCATTTTGTGATGCTTTATCACTTTTAAGCAAAAACGATTATGAATATTATAAATATGTCAAAAATCGTGCGGTGATTTATAATCCATTTTTTGGAGAGATTGGTGCTGATTTTGATGAAAGTAAAAAAGAAAATTTAATAATTTTTGTTGGTAGACTTGAGAGTGTAAAAGGGTGCGATATATTTTTAAATTCACTTAAATTTTGCAATATTGGGGATTTTAGTGTGGAGATTTGTGGAAATGGAAGTGAGTTTGAAAAATTTAAAAGCGAGTTTAAAAGCGATAGAGTTAAATTCAAAGGAAGCGTAAGCGATATATCAAGCTATTATAAGCGAGCTAAAATTATAGTTTCAAGCTCAAGAAGCGAAGGGTTAGGAAATGTATTAATTGAGGCGTGCTTTTATAAGGTTGCTAGAATTGCTACGCCTACAGTTGGCGCATGCGAATTAATAGAAGATGGTAAAAATGGGCTAATAAGTAGCGATTTTACCCCACAAAGTCTAGCTAAAAAGCTAAACTTGGCTATACAAGATGAGAATTTAAGAGCTAAAATTGCTCAAAATGGCTATAAAAATAGAGCTAGTTTTATGCCTCAAAATATCACTCAAGAGTGGTTAAATCTTATAAATAGAGTATTAAAATGAAAATTATGTTAGTAATTTCTGCACTTAGAAATGGTGGAGCTGAGCGTGTAGTAGAGCTTTTAAGCCGTGAGTTAAGTAAAAATTATGAGATTGAGACCATCTACTTTGAAGAGAATCAAAACCACTATAAAATTAGTGGTAAGCTTACTCATTTAGATATTTATAATCAAAAAGGCTGGGTAAGTAAATTTAGTAAATTTTTAAAAATTAGATCCTATATAAAGAGTGCAAAACCTGATATTATAATCACTTTTATGGATCAAACCAATATAAATGTGCTAATTGCCACAGCATTTATGGGAAAAAAAATTATAGCTACTGAACATGTGAGTTATGATTTACTAAGTTCGCAAATTTGGCGAAAAATTAGAAATTTTAGTTATAGATTTTGCGATGCATTAGTGGTTTTAAGTAAAAGAGATAAAGATTATTACAGTTTTGTTAAGCATTGTGAAATAATATATAATCCGCTATTTATGGTTGAAAACTTAGCTAAAATTTCATCAAATTTAGGTGTTAATTTAGCTAAAAAAGAGAAACTTATTTTAAGTGTTGGTAGGCTTGAAGCAGTAAAAGGCTATGAGCTATATCTAAACGCTTTAGCTCTTGTAGATAAAAATTTGTTAAAAGATTATAAAATCGCTATTGCAGGTGAGGGGTCTCAAAGACAAAATTTAGAAAATTTAGCTAAAAATTTAAATTTAAATATTGAATTTTTAGGTCATATTAAGAGCGTTGAGACTCTCTATCAAAGGGCTGAGATTTTGGTTTTGCCTAGCCTTAGTGAAGCTTTTGGTAATGTGTTAAATGAAGCTGCAGCCTATAAAGTTGCTAGAATATCTACACCCACAGCTGGAGCTATGGAGATTTTATCTCATAGAAAGGATGCTTTAATTGCTAAAGATTTTAGTCCTAAGGCGCTAAGTGAATGCATAAGTGAAGTTCTAAGCGATCCAAATTTAAAAGAAAATTTGGTAAAAAATATAAATTTAACTAAATTTACTCCACAAAATATTATTTCCCAATGGAGTGAATTAATTGGTAAATTAAAAGGAAAATAATGAAAAAATTAGCAGTATTTATATATTCAATGGCTGGCGGTGGAGCTGAGCGTGTGGTGTCAAATCTGCTTAGTGAGCTAGTAGGGCGTTATGAGATTTATCTAATTTTAATGAATGATCGCATCGCCTACCCAATCCCACATGATGTTAAAATATATTATTTGGAGAATTCTAAGCCTTTTGAAAATGGACTGATTAAATTTGCAAAATTACCATTTTTGGCATTAAAATATAAGCGACTTTGCCTAGCACTTGGTGTGGATTTGCATTTTGTATGGATGAATCGCCCTTGTTATGTTGCAGCTTTAGCTAGGATTTTAGGAGATAAACGCCCATTAGTGTTAAATGAGTGTTCAACACCATCGGTACTGTATGCTAATGATACACTAAAGTCTAGAATTAGTAAATTTTTACTTAAATGGCTATATCCAAAAGGTGATTTTATCTATCCAAATAGTCTTGGTAATTTGGCCGATTTGCGGGATAATTTTGGCATTGATGAGCGTAAAATGAGAGTGCTATATAACGCACTTGATCTTGATGATATTGCTCGTAAATCTAGTGAACCTATAGAATTTAAGGGTGAATTTTTCTTAAGTGTTGGGCGGCTTGATAGCGGTAAAAATCATGAACTTTTAATTAGAGCCTATGCTAGACTTAAAAATTGTGATAAATCTTTAATAATCTTAGGTGATGGAATTTTGCGCTCTAGACTTGAAAATCTAATAAAAGAGCTAAATTTAGAAGATAGAGTCTTTTTGCCTGGCTTTGATAATAATCCATATAAATATATATCAAAATGTTATGCATTTGTATTTGTGAGTCTTTTTGAGGGATTTTCAAATGCTTTAATTGAAGCTTTGGCGTGCGGTAAGCTAGTAATTACAAGTGAGCATAAAAGTGGAGCAAAAGAGCTAATAGGGGAGAATGAGTGGGGTTATTTGGTTCCTGTAGGCGATCAAGATGCTACACAAAAAGCTATGCAAAGAGCTATTGATGAGCCAAACTTTGTAAAATATTATGAAAAAAACGCTATCATAAGAGCTAAAGAATTTGACAAAAAAATAATAGCTAAAAATCTTATGAATGAATTAGAGGAGATATATGCAGCTTCTAAATAGATATCAAATTTCAATATTTATAATTATTGCCTACCTTTTTGCTTTGTTATGCCGTATGGAGTGGGTATTGTGGGCTGGAGGTTATAGCGATTTTATTTGGAATAATCAGCTGATGATTAGCACAAATGATGGATATGCTTATGCTGAAGGCGCTAGAGATATGATAGCTGGATTTCACCAGCCAAACGATCTTAGCTACTATGGTACTCCGCTTTCTACATTGACATTTTTGCTTTGTAAGGTTTTGCCATTTAGCTTAGAGACTATTATGGTCTATTTAAGCATATTTTTAGCCTCGCTTATTGTTGTGCCAATAATTTTAATAGGCAAAGAATTTGGCCATGTTAAAGAATTTTTCGTTGCTAGTCTCCTTGCATCAATTGCAAATAGCTACTACAATCGCACAATGGCTGGATATTATGATACTGATATGTTGGTAATTGTTTTACCACTTTTTGCTATTTGGGGAATAATCAGACTACATTTTAAAGGCGATTTGATATCTTTTTTAATTATTTCGCTTTCAATGTTGGCATATAATTGGTGGTATCCATCTAGCTATACACTATGCGTGGCTATAACGCTATTTTATGCTATTTATACTGTAGTTTTAGAACGTAGAAACTTAAAGAATTATCAAGCGATTTTATTTATGATTTTAGCTATTACTGCTGCGCCTTATGCAGTTAGATTGGGGCTAATTATAGTGCTTTTTGGCTTGATTTATTTTAGGGCAAATTTACTTAGCGTTAGGGTTATGATTGGGCTTTTTGTATCTGTTTTGGCGCTATTTGTTATATTTGGTGGATTAAATCCGATATGGTTTCAGGCTAAATTTTATCTATTTAGAAGTCTTGGTGATAGTAGTTCAGTATCATTTTATTTTTATAATGTTAATCAAACAATTATGGAATCTGGGCGAATTGATTTAGATCTATTTACTCAGCGTATTAGCGGACATTGGAGTGTGTTTATTGCTGGTGTAATTGGCTATGTTTTGCTATGTTTTAAATTTAGAATATTTTTAGTAGCTATTCCAATGATTGGTCTTGGTTTTTTAGCACTTAAAGGTGGGCTAAGATTTACAATTTATGCTGTACCGATTGTGGCGATGGGATTTGGATATTTATTATATTATTTACTCAAAAGAGCCAAAATAGCAAAGATAAATTTAATAGCTTTTATTATTACAGTAGTAGCATTGATTCCATCTATTGTTCATATATATTATTACAAACCATCAAGCGTACTATTTAAAACTGAAGTGAATGTTTTAGATAAGCTTGGCAAGATTGCAAAAAGAGATGATTATACCTTGGCATGGTGGGATTATGGTTATGCGATTAGATACTATAGCGATACAAAAACATTAATTGATGGGGGTAAACATTTAGGTAGAGAAAACTATGCAGTTAGTTATGCTTTAACTATGCCACCATTAAATTCTGCTAATATGGCACGATTAGAGGTTGAATATACTGAAAAAGGCTATACGCAAAACTTTGGCGGTAAGAATTTAGAGCAAATTTTAAAAGATTATAACTATATCGAGCTTGGAGAATTTTTAAGTGATATTAAAAAAGAGACTTTTAGTCCGCCTCTAAAGAGTCGTGATATATATTATTTCTTACCTGATAGAATGATGGGAATTTTCCCAGTTGTAGCTAAATTTAGTCGTCTTGATCTACTAAATGGCAAGGAGTGGGCTGAACCATTTTTTGTTATTGCGACCAATTTTGCTCAAACCCAAAATGGAATTGCTTTAGATAATGGTATAATTATCTCAAATGATGCTACGCATATTGAGCTAGGTGGGCAGAAATTTAGGGTAAATAGTTATATTGAAACTAAATATGATGAAAATATGAAGCTAAATAAAACTATTCATAATATAGATAATTTAGCTGATATATATCTGATTTATATGGTTGATTATGGGCGATTTGTTATAATGGATAGGGAGATGTTTAATAGTAGCTATGTTCAGCTTTTTGTACTAGAAAATTATGCTAATACACCATTTGAGCCTGTTATTTTAGAACCAGCAGCTAAAGTATATAAACTTAAAAGGTAGAGCGTGGTAATAGGGTTTTTATCTCATTCAGATATGAGTATTTATCACTTTCGTTTGCCAATAATGAGAGCATTAAAGGCGCTTGGGCATGAAGTGATTGCTATTGCGCCAAAGGGAGAGTATAGTAGTCTTATTGGTGCTGAGTTTAGACTAGTGCATTATGATATTGATAAGGCTAGTTTAAATCCTCTTAAAGTTTTTAAAGATACAGCAAATTTAGCTAGACTTTTAGGTAGATTAAATTTAGATATGCTCCAAACATCAGCACATAAATCAAATGTATTTGGGACACTTGCAGCTAAGCAAGCAGGCGTAAAATGCGTGATAAATTTAGTAGAGGGCTTAGGTAGCTTTTATATATCCAATACTCTAAAAAGTAGGCTTATAAGAGTAGCTATTGAAGGGCTATATTTTATCACATTTAGACTATCAAGGGCTACGATTTTTGTCAATGATTCAGATCCTAATTATATGTTAAGCCGCCACTTAATCCAAAAAAACAAGATAAAACGAATTAAAAGTGTAGGAGTAGATGCAAGTGAATTTGACCCACAAAAAGTAACGCCATATGATTTTAAAAGTGATAAGAAAATCGTTTTAATGATAGCTAGAGCGTTAAAAGATAAAGGGGTGATGGAATTTTATGAAGCAGCTAAGATCTTAAGCGGGCGTAAAGATTGTGAGTTTGTATTTGTAGGTTCAAGTGATTTAGGTAATACATCTAGTCTAGATGAGGATTTTTTACACTCACCATATGTGCGTCATATAGGCTGGAGTGATAAGGTAGCAAATATGCTTTCATCGTGCTATCTTTTTACTTTACCAAGTTATAAAGAGGGTTTTCCACGTACAGTGTTAGAGGCAATGAGTATGGCAAAACCATCAGTTGTAAGCGACTGCGATGGCTGTAAGGAAGCAATAACTGATGGTTTGCATGGTTTAATTTGTAAAGCTAGAGATGCTAATGATTTAGCTATAAAAATATCTAAGTTGCTCGATGATGAAAAAGAAGCTACAAAGATGGGGCAAAATGCTAGAAATATTGTACTAAAACACTATAACCAGCCAATCATTACGGCAAAATATATTGAGTTTTATAAGGAAATTGCGAGTGTATAGATATTTTTTTAAGCGGATTTTTGATATTTTAGGGGCGTTAATTTTAATAATCTTAACTGCACCAGTGATGGCGTGGGCATATTTTGCGATTAAAAAACATCTTGGGACACCTGTAATATTTACCCAAGCACGACCCGGTAAAAATGCTAAAATTTTTAAAATTTATAAATTTCGCTCTATGAGTGATGCTCGTGATGAAAATGGTAATTTGCTTAGCGATGAGGTTCGACTTGGAGAATTTGGAAAGAGGATTAGAGCGCTTAGTATAGATGAGCTTCCGCAGCTTTTTAATGTTTTAAAAGGCGATATGAGTTTTATTGGGCCACGACCATTGTTAGTTGAGTATTTGCCACTATATTCTAAAGAACAGAGTCGTCGCCATAATGTCCGTCCAGGAATTACAGGCCTTGCGCAGGTAAATGGTAGAAATGCTATTAGCTGGAAGCAAAAATTTGAATTTGATACATATTATGCTGATAATCTAAGTCTAAATTTAGATATTAAAATTGCTTTTTTAACTATTAAAAAGGTGATAAAAAAAGATGGAATAAATAAAGATGGTATGGTAACTACGGAGAAATTTAGTGGCAATAACTAGTTTGTATATCTATGGAAATGGTGGTCACGCTAAAGTTGTGGCTGATATAGCTAGGGCAAACGGCTAT
>SAMEA3663025__coassemble_107_pt1 | contig 9935 bp, 8 predicted proteins | sample SAMEA3663025__metabat2_high_PE_005 | metagenome-assembled genome bin SAMEA3663025 (sample SAMEA3663025) | pig gut metagenome | biome: pig gut; feature: pig-associated habitat; material: faeces | place: France | collected 2012 | reverse complement strand
TAGAAAATGGCGACTATTTTTAAATTTTATAAATACTTTATAATAGCTATATTACATATAATTAAGTAGGCTAATTTTACTAATCATTGATGAAGTTTGTAGCATTGCTTCAAACTGTGTTAGATACTGTTTATAAATTAGCATACTCTCACCCAAATCAGCGCCAATAACATCATTTTTAATACTCTCCACATTAACATATAACATACTAGCTCGTGAGCTAGAACTCTCTAATACATTAGTATATGAACCAATCTGTGTATGGAGTTTATTTACATGGTCTTGGATATGGTCAATTCTCTTTAGAGCGCCTTGGATTCCAGTAGTACGAGCATTAGTACCATCTGGATTGCCTCTATAGCTACCATCTCTTACAGCTGCTATCATAGCATCTAAATCTTTAAAAATATCCACACTTGGCTCATCTATGCTAATCATATTATTAGCATTAAAATTAAATAGCGACCCTGCGACTGTAGAGTTAGCCTCTTTACCAAATTCAGGTTTATCAGCACTAAAAGTCTCAAAAATAGATATTTCTATATTTGATACGGTTGCGCTTTTGTCTGTGATTTGCATTTGACCTTTATAATTTAGCTCTACATTGACACTAGCAGTGGCTGCATCTACAGCTTTATTATAAGCTTCAAATCTAGCTGTAGCATAATCTGTGTTATTGATTATAAGATCTTTTATCTTGCCTAGGGCTTCTTGTTTGTTAGTTACTGGAAAAGTAAGCCCAGCCGCATCTACTGCTTGATCTATTATAGCTTCTGTAGCAGGGTCATTAACATTGGTTTTTAATCTTGTTTTAAGATCATTAGCATTATTAATTGCCACATTTGGGAATAAATTTTGATCACTTAAATTTTTTGCTACCGTGTTACCCACTCTATCATCTGGTAAGTTACCCGCTGCTACCATAGCTACTATATCATTTAACTGTTTATAGCTTATATCATCAGCTTGAGTTACGACCCCATCTGTGGTTTTAGTAGCTTCATTATACTTGCCTAGCATTATATTGCCTTGATAGACCGGGACTGGTGTGAATCCACCTGGCGGAATTATCGGCGTTCCATCTGCGTTGGTTTCAGTGATGGTGAGTTGCGTGGCCTTAGGAACACTAGCTGAGAGCGGATCGCTAAAATCTATCTTAACTTGATAATATTTACCATTTTTAGATTTGATATGCATAGTTATATTGCTATCAGGGTTATCTTGCAGTCCAGCACCAGCTACATCTTTTAGCTTAGTAGCATCAGTAGCAAATGTATTTTTACCCTTGACTACTTGAGAGACTGAACCAGTTAGGATATTATCTTTTTGGGCAAACTGTAGCTTGTTATAGTCAGTAGCATCGTTTTTAACCCCTAGAGTGTCTTTAAAGTCGCTTTTGATAAATTCAGTTAAATATACTTTGCCATTTTTGACATTTTCTTCGATAGTTTCTAAATCGGTTAAGGCACTTACATCAACCCATGAGCCATCTTTATCACGAACTTTGGTGCTAGACATTTCACGAACTTGATCAGCATTATTTGGATTAAATGCAGTAAAATCAGTTGCATCTATACCATTATTGCCAAGATCGTTTAAATCTAGTGTAAATGGTGGATTACCGATATTTTGTACAACTTGATTATTAACTTGAAGTTGGTTAGTATTACTTAAATTAATTGTATATGTTTGATTGTTATTATTGCTTACTGCTGTAATTTCAGTTATATTGCCATTAGCGTCTTTTGTAGTTGTTATTTTATAATTACCAGATGTTTGAGGGTCAATATTAATCTCATATTCACCAACCTTATACTTCTCAGTTGATTGTTGCGGAGTAAGGCCAAATAGATGAAGCTCCATCATCTGATTACCATTTCTAATATCAGTTATCTCGATTTGGCCGCTATTATTTAGAGTTACTTGAACTAGTGGATTTTTACCTTCTTTATCATTGCCTAGAGCGTAGCCGATATTATCTAGTAGGCTTTGGATAGATGAGTCTGGGGTCATAGTTACCTTGGTAGAAAATGTAGAGCCATCTGGTTTTCTACCTTGTAGGAAAAATGTAGTTGGTTGATCTTTTACTGCATCTTTTGTAAAATCATCCTCTTTTGGCGGATTAGCTTTATTAAATTCTTCGCTACGATAATTAGTACCTATTAAATCTCTTAAATCATCTCCAAGCCCTACATATTTAATTGGCTCATCAGGATTAGCAAATTTATTATAATTATTAACCAAATTCACATTTGTCGTTATAACCTTTTTATAATCATTATCCGAGCCTAAAAATAGTGATTGACCGTTGATATTGTAGTTAGAAGTTTGATTAGTGCCAATTACTGCTTTTATGCTCTCAGCATTACCATTATAGTTACCTAAATCATCAATTGGCATAGTATCTAGCGCAGTTCCTGAGAATAGATACTGGCCATTTATGGTAGTATTAGCTATATCGATTAGATTTTGCTTGATACCTTCTAGGTCATTAGCAATAGCATTACGAGAAGTTACATCGTGAATATCATTAGCTGCTTGGATTAGTTTGGTTTTAAATTCAGTTAGCTTTAGCACAAAATCATTTAACGCCTTATCGCTATTTTTTGAAAATTCAGTAGCCTTTAGTGTTGTAGATTCTACTTGTTTGAGTAAATTACTCTCATACTCCAGCCTAGCAGCATCGACATAGATACCGCTACCTTCATAAGCGTAATTGATTTTTAACCCTGTACTAAAAGCCTGATGAGACTTATATAGTGAGTTGGAGTTCTTTTGGTAGTTATAGACATTATTGAAATTCATAAGCTGGTTGGTTATACGCATTTGCACTCTCCTAAAAATTTAGAAATTTTACAAGCAAATATCATTCCCAAACCAGCAAATTTAGCAGGAAATCCCTGCTAAATTATCATAATCCTAGTACATTTACTACTATTACAAATCCAATAGCAGAGCCTATCATTGCTATTGGTAAAGTAATTACCCATGCTAGACCAATTGGCTTTAACATTCCCCAGTTGGCATTGCGATTATATAATCCAATACCAAGTACCGCTCCTATCAAAACATGAGTAGAGCTAATAGGTAATCCCATTTTTGTAGCGATTAGTATAACTATACTTGCTGATAACTCCGCACTAAATCCAGTCGTAGGCAAAATCTCTGTAAGCTTACTCCCAACCGTAGTTATCACCTCTTTACCTAAAAACCATAACCCCACAACAAGTGCTACGCCAAATGTAACCATAGCTACTGTAGGAATCACTGTAGTGCTATTAATAGCGCCACTTTTTAACACATCTAAAATCGCAGCAAATGGCCCAACGGCATTAGCGATATCATTTGCACCGTGAGAAAACGCAAAAGACGAAGCAGTAAATATCTGAAACCAACCAAAGATTCTATTAATCCCTTTTTGCGGATTATCTCTTTTCATCATATTAATAATCGAGAAACTAAGCAAATATGCAACTGTACCAATAACACATAAAATCCATATAGTCTCAATTGTGCTAAAGTTTAAGTTCATATGCTTTAACCCTTTAAATAGCAATGTAGATGAGATAATCATCGCTGCAACTGCTGCTAAAATCGGAATATGAAGTCTCATATATTTCATTGTATCAATTAGTTTTTCTTGTCCTTTAAACTCTCTAATCTTATCTCTAAAAGGACCACTGCCTATGATTTTTTCATCATAACTCATGGCAATAGCTTTAAGCTCTTGAATTTGTTGCGACTGGCTCTTGCTAGAAAGCTCGTTTATATAATTTTCTTTAAATGCTCTTTTTTGTGCTTTTATCGCTTTAATCTGAGTATGTAGATCCATACTTGGAGTTATAATTTTAGTTTTGATATAACCATAAACGATATAAGCAATAACTCCACCCATTAACGGAGATAAAACCCAGCTAAGAGCAATACTACCAATAGAACTCCATTTAACCATATCTAAAGTATTGCCATTATCATAGTATAAATACCCCATCATAAGGCCAGACCCTACGATACCACCAACGATAGAGTGAGTAGTAGATACTGGCAAGCCCTTTTTAGTCGCTACAAATAGCCAAATTCCAGAACTCATAAGAGCTGAGAGCATAACAGCAGCAAAAATCATAGGATTGATATCACCGTTATTTGGTAGTATGACAATACCACTTCTAATAGTATTTGTAACTTCAGCTCCAGCAAATACAGCGCCACTTAGTTCAAATACAGCTGCGATTATTAGCGCTTGTTTAATAGTAAGAGTCTTGGCTCCCACGCTTGTACCAAATGCATTAGCAACATCATTACCGCCAATATTAAAGGCCATAAATATGCCAAAAACACTAGCTAAAATAAAAAAGATTAAATGATGGCTTGATATATATCCATATCCCCATATAAAAAAGACAACTAAAGAAATGATAAAAACTGAAGTAAAAAATAAATTGTCCCTACCCAAGCAATACCTCCAAAAAATTTCTTCTATTTTAGCTTTTTAGGCTTGAATTTTGACTGAATTTATGCAATATTTTACTGATTCTATATAACTTTCAACCCTTGCTTTAGATTGATACGCAATATCAAAAGCAGTTCCATGATCTACACTAGCACGGATGATTGGCAAATTTAAACTAATATTAATTGAGCGATCAAAATATAACGCCTTAAGCGGTGCTAAGCCTACATCGTGATACATAGCTATTAGACGATTAGTAGATTTTAGCGAATTTGGGGTAAATGCAGCATCAGGTACAAGCGGACCGATAAAAATTTCTTTACCGATTGTAGCATTGGCTGCTTTTATAGCCATTTTTATCTCTAATTCTTCTTTGCCTCCAATAGTTCCATTATCACTAGCATGAGGATTAAAGCCTAAAACGCCTACTTTGCTAAATTTAGTTGAAGCATAAAAGTCTAATAAGAAATTTTTAACTTTATTAAATTTAATCTTTTTACTAACATCTTTAAGTGGCGTATGATCACTAAATAGTGCAACATAAAGCTTCTCGCAGCCTAGCATCATAATAGCACTAGTTTTAAAATAATCACTTAAGGCATCAGTATGGCCTTTGTATGGAATCTTAGCTTTTTTCCAGCTCTCTTTATTAATTGGCAAGGTTACAAGAGCGCTAGCCTTTCCTTTAGTAATGAAATTTAGTGCATTTTCAAAGCTAATAAATGAGAATTTGCCACTTTTTTTGCTTACTTTACCTGGCTTTATCTCAAAATCATCACCACACTCATAAATCTCAAAATTCTTTGGAATATTGATATTTAAGATTTTAGCTGCTTGGTTTAAAAGCTTAGAGTTTATAAAATATATTGGTTGGCAAATTTTACTAATCTCTTTATGAGCTTTTAACGCAATCTCAATTCCAATGCCATTTATATCACCTACACTAATTGCAATTTTGGGTTTCATTTGATTAACTCTTTCATATCTTTTATAGCTTGGCTTAATCCAGTAAAGATTGAGCGAGCTATAATGCTTTGACCGATATTTAGCTCAAAAATCTCTGGGATATTTGCTATTAAACCTACATTTTGGTAGTTTAGTCCATGGCCTGCAGCGACATTTAGTCCTATATTTTTAGCAAATTTAGCAGCCTTTTTTAATCTATCTAGCTCAAATTCAAGCGCCTCTTTAGCATTTGTATGTTCTAATGATTTTATACTAAATTTAGTCTTTGGAATATTTGAATACGCCATTAAATAGGCATTAGCAAAACTTCCAGTATGCAATTCAATAGTATTAGCTCCTAACTCTTTAGCTGCTATTATATCATCTGAGTTTGGATCGATAAAAAGTGAAACATCAATTCCAGTCTCATTCATAGCTGCTATGGCACTCGGTAGTTCTGGACTAGCTAAATTTAGTCCACCCTCAGTAGTTAACTCTTCACGCCTCTCGGGAACTATCGTAGCACGATGAGGAGAGAGCTCTAGTACAATATCAGTAATAGCAGTAGCGCACTCTAAATTTACTGGAATAGTACAAAGATTTATAATATTTATAGTATCTGTATCATCTATATGTCTGCGGTCTTCACGCAAATGTATTGTGATCTGATCTGCGCCAGCATTAATAGCAGTAAACATTGCATTTAAAATATTTGGATCATTTACCCTTCTAGCCTCTCTTAATACAGCGACATGATCGATATTTACACCTAGTTTCATATTTATCCTTATGAGTTTATATAGTTTTTTTGTTCTTTAAAATATGGTTTTAACGCTTCATACGCTAGACCAATTTTTTGAAATTTATCTGTATAGTCTTTTTGAATTTTATCTGATTTAGTAGCGTGACGATCTGGATGATAAACTTTAGTTAAATTTAAATAACTTGCTCGAACCGTCTCATAATCATCACCAACTTCGCACCCAAGCGTATGAAAATGCTCTTCTAAAAGACTAGCTAGCATACCAAATCTTCGTTTATACTCTTTAGAATTTAGCACATTAAAACGGCGTTTAAATCGCTCAAATTCCTCTTTATCGTAATTGAAATTTACTACATATTTAAGATGTTGGCGGCTATTTATAATATTTGAGAGACTCTCTATATCTCTTAGACTTTGCGGAGTAAAAAGCAGCCAATTTTGTCGTGGGTAATATTCACAATTTGCGTCATTAAAACCACGCATTAGGTATTTAGCAAATAACTCCTCGCTATTTTTTAAATCAAATAGCACTTTTGACTCTTCAAATCTGATATCTATATCTATTAACACCTGAAACGAGGTCGGATTTTTATAGACTAGCTTGATATTTTTATGATGAGTTAGCCAAAACTCTACTCCGCTACCGACAGTTTTTTTATATAAATTTGCTATAAATTTTAGCAAATATTTACGCTGGATCAGCTCATTTTCGCTATAAAATATAATAATTCTATCACGAGTACCAATCACATTAGCAAAACTTTGGCGAATTTTATAAATAAGATTTAGGTACAGATCGCAATCATCAGTTACTATAGTAATTGACTCTAATGTCTGTGTAATCTCCATTTCAAGCCCTATCTTTTAATTTTAGGCTTTTAAAGCAAATTGCGTTCCATTAAAACTATGAATCTACCCAAATAGTAGGTTCATCTAACTCACAATACTCTTTTAGAATTTGATATGGTTTGTAGTCGCTTTTATACTCTAAGCTTTCACAATTTTTGACATAAAATCCTAGATAAATCCACGGAAGTTTATGCGCTTTAGCTAATAAAATTTGGTTTAAAAGCGAATATTTACCAAGGCTTAAATACGCATAATCTGTATCCCAAAAGCAATAAATTGAACTAATTCCATCGCTAGTAATATCAATTAAATCTACACAGATTAGACTATCTTTATCATAATAATCTACCTCAAAGCCAAACTCTCCAGCACCATCTACATAAACACTAAAATAGCGTTCATAACTCATTTGATGATACTCCCAGCCTCGCTTATTTTGCATAAATTTATGATATTTTTCATATAGATTTATATGTTCTTGGCTTAGATGTGGGCGAGTTACTACAACCTCTATACCAGCATCTTTATTTTTACGGATTACTCGCCTTAAACTTTTAGTTAATTTAAATTTTTGAGCGTCTATTCTTAAGCTTTTACACTCATTGCAATCTTTACAAATTGGCTTGGAAAAATACTTGCCAAATCTTCTATAACCATGCTCTACTAAAGCAGAATTATAAGCATATGACGCTTCATAAATATATTTATAGCTACTTCTAGAAGAACGACCCTTTAGATACGCACAAGGCGTATCTAAAGTACTAAATTCAATCTCAGTCAAGCTTTTTTATATCCGAATATTTGATAAATTCCATAAATTCATCTCTTAATCTAGCCTCTTTATCAGCTATTACCTCTGGCTCAGAAAATATATCTTTAAACTCATCTCGGTTTGGATTTGGTTTTGGTCTTGAAACTGGGGTTTGAGCCTTTTGCTCTTTAACCATCTGCCCTTTTATCTCTTTTAAACTATCTAAAAAATCCATAAATTACCCATTTTCTCTACTAGATTTTACTTTTTGAATCGCTGCTGTAATAGCTGCAATGACCTCTTCTTTGTTCTCTTGATTATGATCGTGGGTATTTTCTAAGATATCTTGAAGTCTCTCTTCAATATAGCTAGTATCAAAAAATCCTCTTCTAAAGTGTCTTCTTTTAGATATAGCTAAAAGAAATGGCAGTGTGGTTCTAACACCCTCGATTGTAAACTCATCTAAAGCACGCTCAAGCTTACTTACAGCCAAATCATAACTTCTAGCTTTTACTATTAGTTTAGCTACAAGTGAATCATAAAATGGCGGTATAGAATACCCTTGATACATATGACTATCTACCCTTACACCAGGACCAAGAGCAGGGAAATAACCTGTGATTTTACCAGGACTTGGAGCAAAATTTTTCCATACATTCTCAGCTGTAATTCTAGCCTCTATAGCAACACCTTGAGGTTTAACTTCTGTTTGATCTATATCTAGAATTTCCCCTGAAGCAATGCGAATTTGTCTAGAGATTAGATCGACTCCCACAATCTCCTCAGTTACACCATGTTCTACTTGAATTCTAGTATTCATCTCCATAAAATAAAAGTTATTATAATCATCTAGCAAAAACTCTATTGTGCCAGCATTAGTATAACCTACAGCCTTAGCTGCTGCAACTGCGGCCACACCCATTCTCTTACGCAAATCTTCGCTAATAGTAGGACATGGCGCAATCTCAATCACCTTTTGATGGCGTCTTTGAATAGAACAATCACGCTCACAAAGGTGAATTAAATTACCATAGTTATCACCTAAAATTTGAAATTCAATATGTCTAGGTTTTACAATTAACTTCTCCATAAAGACTTCATCGTTATTAAAAAATGCCTTAGCCTCTCTTTTGCAACTCTCATAGCTGCTTTCTAAATCTTTAGGATCCCATACCTCTCTAATACCACGACCGCCGCCGCCGCCGCTTGCTTTTAAAATTACTGGATAGCCTATTTTTTCAGCTTCTAATTTTATAGTTTCAATACTTTCTTTATTTAGTGCTTCAGTTCCTGGCACAACTGGAATACCATTTTTATGCATTAGATTTCTAGCGATATTTTTATTACCCATTTTTAGTATTACTTCAGATTTTGGTCCAATAAATGTAAGACCAGCATCTTCAACCATCTTAGCAAATTCATAATTTTCACTTAAAAATCCATATCCAGGATGTATAGCATCAGCACCACACGCCTTAGCTACTTCTACTATTCTAGCAGCATCTAGGTAGCCTTTAATCGGGTCTTTGCCTATCTCATATGCCTCATCAGCAACTTTTACATGAAGTGATTCTTTATCAGGTTCAGTGTATATGGCTACATTTTTGATATGTAAATCTTTACACGCTCTAACGATTCTAACAGCTATTTCGCCACGGTTGGCAATCAAAATTTTATATATCATAGAATTACCTTTAAAAAATTTTCCATTCATTGTAGCTAAATTTGGATATTTTTTAGCTAAAAATAGAAAAATAAATTTAAATTTTAAATAATGTGTTACAAATGTTTGGTTTAATGAGGTTTTGCCAATCTATTTATGGCAATGAAGCTATTTATAAAAGATTACTACGCCTTGTGTTTAGGCGTAGTAATAAAACTAACTTATTGTAGTAGTTTTAAGACATTTTGCTGTACAGCATTTGCCTGACTCATAGCGTAGCTTCCGCTTTGGGCTAGAATGTTATATTTAGAGAAGTTTGCACTCTCACTAGCAAAGTCTACATCTCTTATTTGAGATTCAGCTGATTTTACATTTACTTGGGTAACTGTAATGTTATTTAGCGTAGCTATTAATTGGTTTTGTACTGAACCTAGGTCAGCTCTTAGCTTGTCTAGACTTTTTCTAGCTGATTCAGCTACATCAACCATAGCCTGGGCACCACCATATGTATTTA
>SAMEA3663025__coassemble_123_pt1 | contig 9984 bp, 12 predicted proteins | sample SAMEA3663025__metabat2_high_PE_005 | metagenome-assembled genome bin SAMEA3663025 (sample SAMEA3663025) | pig gut metagenome | biome: pig gut; feature: pig-associated habitat; material: faeces | place: France | collected 2012 | reverse complement strand
TACTAGCAAATACCTCACCTACTGCATCTACACTTTGTATGATATCTCCGCGTTTAACAACTGTTGTGATATATTTATCTTTTGGCTCATCATCTTTTAATCCCCACCATAAAATAGCCCCACTAACAGCTATAAGACCGGTAATAATTAATAATTTTTTTGAAATTTTCATTATTTTCCTTAGAATTTTTTATTGCCATTGTATGAAATTTATGTAAATTTATTGTTAAGATTGTAATTTAGATTTAATCAATTTTAACCATATTTAGCTACAATATTGTCAAATTTAATCCAAAAGAAAAGATTATGAAAAATATATCAATAATTATACTAGCAGCTGGTAATGGTACTCGTATGAAATCACCTAAATCTAAAGTTCTACACACTCTAAGCGGTAGATCAATGATTGCTCATGTAGTAGAAAAATCACTACAAATATCTGATGATATAACAGTAGTTTTAGGCTATCAATTTGATGAAGTAAGCTCAGAGATAAATAGAGAATTTAATAATATAAATATTGTCGCTCAAGATACTATCAACTTTCCTGGAACTGCTGGAGCTGTAATGGCAGCAAAACCTAAATTTGATAAAACTCTAATAATATGCGCTGATATGCCACTAGTTGCAACTAGCGAACTAATATCACTAACTCAATCAAATTCTGATATAACTATAGCTGCTTTTGAATCTAAAGATCCTTTTGGATATGGTAGAGTAGTAAAAAATGGCGATCAAGTTATTAAAATAGTAGAACAAAAAGATGCCAACGAAGATGAAAAAGCAATAAATCTATGCAACGCTGGGGCTTACTGCTTTGATACGGCTTTATTAAATTCAGTCCTACCACAGATAAATAACCAAAATGCAAGCAATGAATACTATCTAACAGACGCCATAGAACTAGCGTTGAAAGCTGGCAAAAGCGTAAGCTCTGTCTTAGTAAATGAGCAAAACTTTATGGGTATTAATGACAAACTAGCTCTAAGCAAAGCTGAAAATATAATGCAAGAGCAGATAAAAGCAAATTTGATGAAAAATGGCGTTATCATTAGACTTCCTCAAACTGTATTTATAGATAGTAGAGCCAAATTTGAAGGAGAGTGCGAGATAGAGAGCGGCTGTGTGATTAAAGGCGATTGTCTTATTAAAAACTCTATAATTAAAAGCAGTTCAGTTATAGAGTATAGCACCGTAATTGATAGTGATATTGGTCCAATGGCGCACCTAAGACCAAAAAGCCACATAGTCTCTACTCACATTGGCAATTTTGTAGAGCTTAAAAATGCAAATTTAAATAGTGTAAAAGCTGGCCATTTAAGCTATTTGGGAGATTGCCAAATTGATAGTGGAACAAATGTAGGATGTGGTACAATCACTTGCAACTACGATGGTAAAAACAAACATAAAACCATAATAGGCAAAAATGTATTTATAGGTAGCGATACACAGCTTATTGCACCACTAAATATCGCTGATGATACTCTAATAGCAGCAGGTTCAAGCGTAACACACGATAGTCAAAAAGGCGACCTAATCATAGCTAGAGCCAAACAAAATAATAAAAGTGGATTCTTTTATAAATTCTTTGGTAAAAAAGATGAAAAATAAAAATATTCTCTTAGCAGTTTGTGGGAGTATTAGCTTTTATAAAGCTTATGAAATTTTAAGTCTGCTTAAAAAAAATGGTGCAAATGTTAAAGTACTACTAAGCGATGGGGTTCTTAAATTTGCTACTCCAGTGGGCTTTGAAGCCCTTAGCGATGGTGTTTTAACATCGCTTAATGAGAGCTGGACAAATGGTTTAGATCATATAAGCTTTAGTAAAAATGATCTGCTTATCATCGCACCAGCATCAGCTAATAGTATCAATAAAATTGCAAATGGAATAGCTGATAATATATTTTTACAAACAATTCTAGCAGCCTCTTGTCCTAAGATTATAGCTCCAGCTGCTAATAATAATATGCTAGATAATCCAGCCACAATTCGAAATTTAAAAATTTTAAATGATGATGGTTTTACAATTATTGAGCCAATTACTAAAACTTTAGCTTGTGGAGATTATGGAAAAGGTGCATTAAATGAGCCATGGCTAATTGTAGAAACCGCCAAAAGAGTATTAAACCAAGATGAGTTTTACAAATGTAAAAAGGTTATAATCACTGGTGGTCCAACAACTGAAAAAATAGATGATGCAAGAGCTATTACCAATCACTCAAGCGGTAAAATGGCTAAAGCTTTAGCTGATAGCTTTTACTATGCTGGGGCTGATGTTGTATTTATTAGCTCTATTGATTTTAACACCCCATATAAGATAATCAAATTTAAAAGCTCAGACCAATTAAATAGCATATTAAATCAGCAAATAGTCGCTCCAGATGATATATTAGTAATGTGTGCAGCAGTTAGTGATTTTATCTGTGCTAATCCCAAAGATGGCAAGATCAAAAAAGATCAAATGGGGGATAAAATTGAGCTAAAATTAAATATCGATATATTAAAAAATCTAAATTTAAAGTGTAAAAAAATTGGCTTTAAAATGGAAATGGATGCTAAAAACGCTCTACATAATGCTAAAAATATGCTAATGAATAAAAATCTTGATGCAGTGTGTTTAAATATTTTAGGAGATGATATTAAATTTGGCTCCAATGAAACCAAGATAAGTTTTATAACTAAAGATACAATTATACAAACAAGCCTAGCACAAAAAGAGATAATCGCATCACAAATTACTAAATTGGCAAAAAATATATGATAAATAAATTATCTAAAATTCAATCTGCTCAAATATCAAATAATATTCCAACAATAATAAACTCAAGTTTGCCAGTTATAATAAAAGTATTAGAACAGACTAGATTTAATCGTTATAATATTAAATTTGGCACCAAAACAATCAGCACTACAAGCTATAAAGATCTAGAAGTAGGAAGCGAATACTATGCTAATATCGGATCTCAAAGCGGCGGTATGATAAGTATAAACTCTCTTACTAAAAGAGAGATTATAAAGCCAGTTTTAGATGATGGAGTAGCTCTTATTGAGATGGTAGCAAGCTCGCAAAATCTCTCATGGCTAATACCATATATTAAATCCAAAATGGCAAATCCAATCTCAAAAGATGAATTTAGCATATACGCAGATATGATTATGGCATTAAATGAGAACATACTTCATATACCATTTTATTATGATAACCGTTCTGCATTAATACAAATTTTACTTGGGAAAAATCCTAAAATTTATCTGATATTTTCTTTATTTGCACCAATAATTATCTCTATAAAAGATGGAAAAATTCGCCTAGTTAGCTCACCTTATGTTAGTCTTAGCAAGGCCTTAGCTGATGAGTTAGGATGCGAATTTGAAATTAGACAAGTATCACCTCTATGGCAAAAAACAGTCATAAAGGCTACAATATGAATATATTAAATCATCTAGCTATAATTATGGATGGCAATGGAAGATGGGCTAAAAATCGCTCTTTAGTACGGACTAATGGCCACAAAAAAGGCGCAGATGTGGTCAATGATATTGCCATATATTGTGCTAAAAATAATATAAAAAATTTAACACTTTATGCCTTTAGCACAGAAAACTGGAAACGACCAAAAAGCGAAGTTGATTTTTTACTAAATTTGCTTTTGAAATTTATCAAACTCAAAGAGGAGCTTTTTTTACAAAACAATATTAGATTTCATACTATAGGTGATTTAAGTCCATTTAGCAATAAACTAAAAGACGCCATAGCAAATCTAAAAAACAAAACCCAAAACAATAATGGATTAAATTTAATCCTAGCAATAAATTATGGAAGTCAAAATGAGATTACAAGAGCTGTAAATTTAGCTCTTGAAAATGGATATAAAATTACAGAACAAAGCATAGCCAAACATCTAGATAGTGCTAGCTTTGGAGATGTAGATCTACTTATTCGCACTGGTGGAGAGCAAAGGCTTAGCAACTTTTTATTATGGCAGTCTAGCTATGCAGAACTAGCATTTACGCCAACTCTTTGGCCAGATTTTAACAGCAAAGAACTTGAAGAAATTATAGCTAAATTTAAATCCATTCACCGTAAATTTGGGGCAATTTAATGTTGCTAATATTTTTTATTTTTGGGATATGTCTTGGCTCATTTACTACAGTTTTAATCACTCGCATACCTATTGGAGAGGATTTTGTCTTTAGTCGTAGCCGCTGCCCAAGCTGCGCTAAAAAGCTTGGCGCTACTGAGCTTATACCTCTACTTTCGTGGGTAATGCTTAAAGCAAAGTGTAAAAACTGTAAAACAAAAATTTCGTCATTTTATCCGTTATCTGAACTAATAGTAGGATTTTTGGCAATTTTTGCCTTTTTTTTAGAATCAAATTTAATCTTAGCTATGCTTTTAGCGTTAATTTTTGCTATATTTTATGCCCTTGGGGCGATCGATTTTAGACTAAAAGCTGTTCCAAATTATCTTCTAATGAGTGGATATTTTTTGGCTGTATTATATGCTTCTATAACTCAAATTAACAATATTTTAGACTCATTTATCATAATTGGTATTATGGTAATACTAAAAAGCACTCTAATGCTACGCCCACACCATCAAATTTTAGAACCAATGGGTGAGGCTGATAGTATTTTTATCGCTTCGATGGTGGCGATTTTAGGGCTTGAGTGGGGATTTATAGCTCTATTTTTAGGCGCATTAGTTCAGCTTTTTATCCACATATCTATAAAAGATAAAACCATTGCATTTATTCCGGCACTTTTTGGCGGATTTATCGTTGCTGCAAGCCTTAAGAATTTTACAAATATAAATTTAGGATTAATATGAATAGAGTTAATCGATATCTTTTTAGTAGCTTTTTATCGACTTTTGCCTCTTTATTTGCTACGCTATTTTTAATAGTTTCAATTGTATTTTTTATCCAAATTGCTAGAATTACTAGCTATATAGATATTAGTTTTTTTGAGCTTCTTAAATTATATCTATTTATGCTTCCACAAATTCTACTTTTTACCATACCTATTGGATTTTTTGTTGCTTTAGCGATGAGTTTTTTTCGTCTTTCAAGAGAGAATGAGAGCATAGTTATATTTACCTTAGGATACAATCCAAAAGATATAGCCAAATTTTTTCTAAAAATATCAACTATACTATCAATTACGCTATTATTTATAGCTCTTGTTGCAATGCCTACTGCAATGAATTTAAATAATAACTTTGTAGCATATAAAAAAACAAAACTAAGCCTAAATATAAAACCAAGCGAATTTGGGCAGAAATTTGGCGAGTGGATGGTATTTATAGATAAGCAAAATATAGATGAAAATCTCTCAAAATATGAAAATATTGTATTATATAATCACAACAAAGATAACGAAAGATTTATTACTGCTAGCAGTGGCGATATCACAAATGAAAATGCAAGACTAAATTTAATCTTAAAAGATGGCTATATTTATGATATTAAAGATAACAAATGGAATGTTTCAAAATATGACTTACTAACGATTCGTTCAAATATACAAGATAGTTCTAATGATAATTTTAGTATAACTGCATACTGGAAACAAACCAGTAGCGATCCAAAAGTTGCTAAAAATCTTACAATATACTGCCTTATCGCCCTATTCCCTCTAGCTAGTACTCTATTTGCACTAAGCTTTGGAATTGTAACATATAGATATGAAAAAGGTATGGTATATATTGGAATATTTGCTGTTTTATCGGCATATTTTACAGCAATTTTACTACTATCTAAACATCCATTTTATGGAATTCCGCTTGTTTTTGTGGTTACATTTTTATTAAGTCAAGTAGCATTTATAAATAAAGTGGTAAAAAAATACTGATGAAAATTGCTCTCAAATATAGCTACAACGGCTCTAAATTTAGTGGCTCTCAAACACAACCAAATGTCCAAGCCGTAGAAGATGCTATAAATGAAGCATTAAATCATGTAGGAATTTATGAACCAATACTATCAGGCTCTAGAACCGATAAAGGCGTTCATGCATTAAACCAAATATCAACCGTGCATTGTGGCGATTTTTGGAATTTAAATAGATTAAAAGATCAAATTAGCCGCCATCTTAGCCCATATATTAATCTTAAAGATATATGGATTGTAGATAAAGATTTTCATCCTAGATTTAGTGCAGTAGCTAGAGAGTATAGATATATAATCTATCATGGTGACAAATCACCATTTTTGAGTGATTTTGTATATTTTTATCCAAATTTAGACTTAAAAAGATTAAATTTAGCACTTGCTTGCTTTATTGGTAAGCAAGATTTTAAACCATATTACAAAGTTGGAAGTGGTGAAAAATCAACTATTAGAGAGATTTACAAAGCTTATGCGTATCAAATTCAAAAATCTGCATTTAGCATAAATAGATATAGCGATAAACCAAATTTAACTATTATTAAATTTAGAGCCAATGGCTTTTTAAGAGCTCAAGTTAGGCTAATGGTCGCAAACGCTATAAAAGCTGCAACTAGCGATGAAAAGCTAGAGGAGTTTATAGGGCTTCACAAAGCTCAAAAGCCACTAACAAAAATGCCCGCTCCCCCAAATGGACTCTATCTAAAAAAGGTGTTTTTTAAAGCTTAAGCAATACTAGATTATATGTTTTTATCCAAAAAAAATTGCAAGCATTGCAAATGAAAAAATCGATAGTATCCAAGCTCAAATTAAGCAAAATCAATCACACAATAACTCGCAACAATCCCAAATAGAAGAAAACAACATAAACACGGCAGAAGATAATCAAATAATAACAAAATAGGATAAAAAATGTGCATATAGAATTTATTATAGATCAAAATGGTGAAGATAAAAGATATGATATTCAAACGCCAGATGATATCTACTCTTTGCGTGAAGAATTAATAAAATATGCAAATTCTATCACAAAATGATATAACTCAATCTAATTTAAGCTCCAATACAGGAGCTTAAAAAAAACCTAGTTTTATATACAATTAATCCAAATCAAATATTTGGATTGCCATTATATTTTATATCTTTAACATCCATTTCATCTATTTTGCGCACTATGCTACCTATATCATTTGAGTTGGCTTTAGATATATCGCCTTCTAAATTTTGATAGCTATATATCATAGCTACGGTACTTACGCCTTCTATTTGTTCTAACATTCTAAAAGTAGCCAACTCTTCATCTAAATCTGCAGACTCTATGACAGCTACTATTTTATCATTTTCTTTAGCAGCTACTTCACAGTTTGAAATCTTATCTATCTTTGTAGCTACTTCTTCGCAAATATTAGGATTCATTAGAGTTATAACCACACTTGATATATTATTCATTACATACTCCAAAAATATATTTTATTATCATAGCTTGAACCAATTAGATACTCATCATTAAAAATTAAATAATTTAATGAAGCTCCATCATACTCTATATTTTTAATTATTTCACCATTTTTATCAATAATTTTTATACTATTTTCTGTACTAAATGCTCCCTTATCACTACTTATTCCAACACAATATACTAAAAATTTAGCCTCATAATAAAACTCTTTTGAGCCGTTATTAAAGTATGATTTTTTATCAGCAGAACCACTAATTAATAATTTGCCATCAATACCAACGCTATAAATTGTATCTTTTTGGGCATTTATCTGCTTTACAACTCTTTTAAGCTTAGTATCAAAATAAAATATCACACCACCTTCAATCCCAATAGCTATAACACCATTTTTTCTATCAAAAGCAGCATCTCCAGTACTTGAAGTAGTTAATTTATTTTCAAAAACAACCTTTCCTTCTCTAAAATTATAATACTCAACCTCGCTACTTAAAGTAACAAAAATTACATGATTACTATCGAGTAAAAATATCTTTTTAACTCCATCAGTATGCATTTTAAAGCTCTTTAAATTTCCATTTTCTAAAATACCAAGCGACTTGGTTCCATTATCGCTCTCATACAAAATAGCTACCACTTCGCCAAGTTTGTCAATACTAAAAATCTTTGGTGCTATATCATTATCAAAATAATTTGAGAACTTTGGTAGATCTATCATCTTATTTAGCTCTTGAGTCTTTATGCTATAATTATAAAGCTCACCATTATCAAGCCCTATTAATAGCTCATCCTTATCAAGCTTGACACTTACAGCATTTGCAGGTAATTTTAACTCAAAACTACCCCATAAAAATGTAATAGCCATAAATAAAACTACAAAAAATCTCATCAATTTCCCCTTACAATTACTGAGTTATTTACACATACGCTTACGCACTCACTACACCCTACGCAACTATCATTAACAGTAGGCCTAAACATTCCTAAATACTCTATGGCTCTAAATTTACAAATATCTAAGCAGTTGTAGCATATAACCTCATTCCAAGCCAAGCAAGTAGCCGTATTTATCTCTACGCTTGCATTTATTTTAGCCGGATAAGCCAAATTTAACACGCTCTTACCTATAGATTCACACGCTATAGCGCACTCTTTACAAAAATTACAACCAAGCTTATACTGGTTAAATTTAATTCTACCATCATCAAACTCCAAAAGTTCTCTTTGGCAACTAGACACACAAGGCGCATGGCAGTTAATGCAATCAAACTCTCCGCTAAAATATGGTGGTGCAATAAGTCTAGGCTCTCTTTGCTTAAATTTAGCAAAGAGATTTCGCCTATCTATCATTTAATACCTTGATTTAAAACATCAATAAGATTAGATGATCTATTACCCTCACCATCTCTAAAATCAGCTTTAAAATTATTTTTAACTAGCGGTTCAGCATCTGCTTGCGGTACGTGGCATTGAACGCAGTTAAATCTTTCTGTATTTAGCTCTTTTGTTTTTTTACCAGTTGATAGGTACATATAGTGACTTTGTGGAGCTGGAATTGTACCCATTTCTTTAGCTGTTTCTGGAGTGTGGCATGTCAAACACATATTAGACTCTATTGTAATAGGCAACAAACCCTCCAAGCTATGTGGAATTAATGGCGGAGCATTTTCATAGCTTCTTTCATATACTTCATTGTTACCTGGCAGATCGCCTTTCCAAGTAATTACTGGATTTTTTACATTAACTTCATCTTTAAGTTCCACACTTCTAAGGCCAATTTGTGTATCTTCTACTGCTGAGCCTTGTCCTGTGCTCAAATTACAAGCTGCTAAAACTAGTGCTGCAGTCGCACTAAGTAAAATATTTTGCAAACCCTTTTTCATTCTTCTCTCCTAAATTTTAATATACTAAAATTAAGTGCATCATCATCGCAAGCCTCTACGCAACGTCCGCAACTTATACACTCGCTTCTTATATTACCACTTTGTTTACCCACTATATCCAAGACTTGCATCTCTGGACAAACAACTTTGCACTTATTACAATGAGTGCAATTTTTACTGTTGTGATAGATGCGTATTAAGCTAAATCTACTAACTAATGCCCAAAATGCTCCCAAAGGACATAAATGACCACATATTAATCGCTTACCTAAAAAAGCCTCTATACAAATAATTATGATAGCTATACTAATAGCAGATCCACTAAGATATACAACACCTCTAGTAAAAGCCCCTATATAGCTTATACTTTCAAAGGCTGCTATGCTAAAAGCAAAGCTAAATATCAAGCTCAGCACAAATAGATAATATCTTGAATTTGAGCTTATATTAACCAGATTTTTGCCAATTTTTAGCTTTGTTCTTATGTATGCACCAAGATCTGTTAGAATATTTACTGGACAGACCCAAGAACAAAATGCTCTAGGTGCTATCAAAGCATAAAAGACAACCATAATCAAAGCTCCAATTACACTTGCACTTCCCACACTAAATCCAGCCAAAAACAGCTGAAGTAAAGCATATGGATCACTAAGTCCGATTACACCAAAGATCTCTGAGCTACTTAAATTTCCTTTTAAGATATTTACACCATATATATTTCCAGCTATAAACAATCCCAAAATAGCTAATTGAACTA
>SAMEA3663025__coassemble_23_pt1 | contig 10151 bp, 9 predicted proteins | sample SAMEA3663025__metabat2_high_PE_005 | metagenome-assembled genome bin SAMEA3663025 (sample SAMEA3663025) | pig gut metagenome | biome: pig gut; feature: pig-associated habitat; material: faeces | place: France | collected 2012 | reverse complement strand
ATATTTGATTTAGCTTAATCTAGTATAAATTTGCTATTTTGCCTATTTTTACTTCATCGCCATTGAGCGATATTAAAGAGATTTTGGACTAAATTTAAAATGATTTTTGGAGGTAATTTAGAAATTTGAAAATTTATATCTAGATATTGACTTTTTGGCCTTGTGGTCGTTTGATGGCTTTTGGCTGATTATAGCATTGTATAACTTTTCATTTTAGAATTTTGTATTTTCTTTTGGGTATATTTTTGAGTGAAAAAATATCAAAATAAAAGCTTAATTTATTTTGTAATGTGATTTCAAGGCTTTTTCGTGATTTATGTAAGTTTAAGAAAAGTGATAAAAAGTAGTAATGGTGCGGACGAGAGGACTTGAACCTCCACACCGTAAGGCACCAGATCCTAAGTCTGGCGTGTCTGCCAATTTCACCACGTCCGCAACAATAATAAGGTTTGTCAAGCAAAAACTTAACAAGGTGGTACGCCCAAGAGGATTCGAACCTCTGGCCTACGGCTTAGAAGGCCGTTGCTCTATCCAGCTGAGCTATGAGCGCATATGAAAACTCAGCTCTTATATTTGAAAGTGGTGCGCCAGGTAGGACTCGAACCCACAACCTACAGATCCGAAGTCTGTCGCTCTATCCAATTGAGCTACAAGCGCAGTCTCCTCATATAAATGGGGTGAGTGATGGGAATCGAACCCACGACCCTCAGGACCACAATCTGATGCTCTAACCGACTGAGCTACACTCACCACATGGTCGGGGTGAAAGGATTCGAACCTTCGGCCCCTTGGTCCCAAACCAAGTGCGCTAACCAGACTGCGCTACACCCCGAAGTATAGTCTCGCTATTTCAAATAAAGAGCTGAAATTATATACAAAAAAAAATTATTTGTCAATTAAATTTAGCTTAAATTTGAAAAATTATTCCAAATTTAAGCAGTATTATTAATTTACTCTCTTTTTTCTTGAATAAAGATTTATCATCTCTACTACCAAAGAGAATGCCATAGCAAAATATATATAACCTTTTGGTATATGAAACTCAAGTCCTTCGCCCACTAGCGCCACGCCTATTAAAATCAAAAACGCAAGAGCTAAAACTTTAATAGTCGGATTGGACTCCACAAATCTACTAATAGCGCCACTAGCAAGCAACATCACACCAACTGCTAATATAACGGCTAATATCATAATCTCTATATGATCGGCCATACCTACGGCTGTAATCACGCTATCAAGCGAAAAGACAATATCAAGTACAGCAATTTGAATAATAATCATCATAAAGCCAGCTCCAGCTTTACTAACCATACTTTGTTCTTCATTTTCACCTACTGCGTGTGAGTGTAATTCAAGAGTGGATTTAGCTATCAAAAACAACCCACCAGCAATCAATACGATATCACGCCCTGAAATTTCTTGCCCTATCACGCTAAATAGCGGCGTAGTAAGCTTCATAATCCAAAATAGGCTAAGTAATAATAATATTCTAGTTATCATCGCAAGCCCAAGACCAACTACCCTGGCACGATCTCTTTGTTCATTTGGCAATTTGCCACATAAAATTGCTATAAATATAATATTATCAATACCCAAAACTATCTCAAGTGCAGTTAGCGTCATTAAGCTAATCCACGCCTCAGGCATATAGATCCACTCAAGCATTTTTATCCTTTGTTAGAATTTTTATAATTGTTTTTGGTAGTAGTTTATGCTCAATTTTATGAATTTTTTCCTCCCACTCTTGCAGGCTTTTATCTTTGCGAGCAAATGTCTTTTGTGCTATTATCTCTCCAGCATCTAGTTCAGAACTTACCCAATGTACACTTACTCCACCTATTTGCATATCGCTATGATAACTATCTGTTATAGCATGCGCTCCTTTAAATAGTGGCAATATGCTTGGATGTAAATTAATAGCTTTAATATTATCAGTAAATATAGGCGTAAGAATTCTCATAAATCCAGCTAAAATAGTCAAATCAATACTATATTTATTAATCTCATCAACTACTGCTTTATCAAACTCCTCTCTACTGGCATAATCTTTATGATTAATAACCACAGTATCAAGACCAAATTTCTTAGCACGCTCAATCCCTTTAGCATCAGGATTATTACAAATTAGTAAAGCAACATTAATCTTAATGCCTTTAAAAATCTTACCATGAACTTTTTCTAATATGGCTTGCAAATTCGAGCCACTTCCACTGAATAAAACCGCAATATTTTTTACAACCATTTTAATCCTTCTATAATATCATTTGGGGTAAAACTATAGCTATTACCCTTATAAATTTGAGCTGATTTTTGATGAGCTAGGACGCCATTTATAGCCGAATTTAATGGGCTAAATCCACCTGCTAAATAGGCTAAAATTATTCCGGCCAATGCATCGCCACTACCACCAACTGCTAACTTTGCATTGCCCTGTGGCGCTATATAGAGCACGCCATTTTGAGCAATTATTGGATTTGCCCCTTTTAATATAAGTGTAGCAAGAAATTTAGAGCTAAATTTGCGAGCTAGCTCAAAACGGTTATTTTGGATCTGCTCTACATCAAATTCGCCTATTTCACAAATCTTAAGCAATGAGCTAAACTCCTTTGGGTGCGGAGTTAAAATAGCTTTATTACTTCTAGCAAATTCACAAATCCAAGGCTTATAAAATGCATCTGCATCCACTACACACGGCTTTTTGAGTAAATTCATAAAATCAAACTCAACTTCACCAAGCCCCATTCCAAAAGCCACAGCATCTGCACCATCAAAACTGCTTTTAAGCATAATCTGTGGATCTAAATTTAAACTACTAAGTCCTTGAATACTTTTAGTCAAATTTACTATACTTACTCTACCAGCCCCCATTCTAAGCGCCGAATTTGCCGCAATCTGCGCTGCTCCGCTCATCTGTCCACAAGCAATAAATGCATGACCAAAGTCACCTTTATTTACATTTTTTATATCTCTACTAGGCAAAATTAAATCATCTAAAAGTACTAAAAAATCGCTATCATCAAAACTAAATTCGCTCTCATTTAAACCTAAATTTGCCTGCACGATCTGCCCTACTAAATCTTTAGCAGCATCTGCATATAACCCAAGCTTTAACGCCCCCATACAAACGGTAAAATCTGCCCTAAACGCTCCATTTATTGTTACGGCTCCACTTTCACTTATTCCGCTTGGTATATCTACAGCAATTTTAAGAGCGCTACAGCTATTTGCTATTTTTATAATTTTAGCAATTTTTTCACCAATCTCTCCGCAAAACCCACTACCAAAAATCCCATCTATTATACAATCAAACTCACTAAAATTACTTAAACTATCTAAATCTAAAACATTTACACCGACATTTTTAGCGATATTTAGCTGAATTTGAGCATTGCAATTAAGTTCTTTTTGAAGTAAAATCAATCCGCATTCATATTCGCCACTAAGCATTCTAAGTGTGGCAATTGCATCGCTTGCGTTATTTCCTTTACCACAAAGCGCTAAGATTTTAGTACCAATTTTCAACTCTTTACGAACCAAATCTGCTACCGCACGAGCAGCATTTTCTTGCAAAACTAACTCACTAAATCCTAGTACATCAACAGCATTTTTATCAAATTTAGCCGTATTAGTATAAAGTCTTTTCATCTCTTCATCCTATAGCTTAAACTCTCGATTATATCTGCTTTTGAGATAGATTTAGCATCACGCAAATCAGCAATCGTACGAGCTACTTTTAGTATTTTATTTATTCCACGCTGACTTAGATGATAGTTTGTAATTGCTTTACTTAAAATCTCTGTTGCTGCATTCTCAAGAGTACAAAACTTAGCAATATCAAAGTCGCATAATTTGCCATTTAGCTCACTTTGACCACGCTTAATCTGATTTTTAAAAGCATTTAAAACCATTGCGCTCATCTGTTTTGAGCTATAACTTGGCACATCTCCATCATTAATCTCGCCCATAGCACAATATATATCAATACGGTCTAATATAGGGCCAGATATAACATTTTTATACTTTGCAATCTCTTTATCGCTACAAGTACAGACATTATTTTTACTAAATGCATTTCCACACGGACAAGGATTCATCGCTGCAACAAATAGAAATTTCGTATCATAGCCAACCTTTGAATTTACTCTAGAAATGTTAATTTTATAATCTTCTAATGGCTCTCTAAGACTTTCTAAAATCTGCTTACCAAAATAAGGAAATTCATCAAAAAAGAGTACGCCACCATTGGCTAATGCGACTTCGCCAATCTTTGCTGCACTGCTTCCGCCTCCAAAAATTGAGCTTCTTGTGCTTGTGTGATGTGGACTCCTAAAAGCTCTAATGGCGCTAAAATCACTACTATTTGAATTCAATGACTCATAAGCACTTGCTAGTAAAATCTCTTCTAGGCTTTGTGGCGGCATAATATATGGTAGTCGTTTTGCACTCATACTCTTTCCACATCCTGGACTTCCCTCAAATAAAATATTATGCATTCCAGCTGCTGCAATTATGCTAGCGCGCTTAGCACGCTCTTGCCCTTTGATATCGATAAAATCGAGCTTAAAATGTAAATTTGGAACAAATTTACGACCTGCAATTTCGATGACATTATCAAAAATTGGATGAGTTGCATCGACTTTGCAACTAATTTTAAATTCATCATTTAAGAAAAAATCCCTTGCTTGTGCTAAATTCTCCACAGCATAAACTTCAAAATTTGGTATCATTGCAGCTCTAAGCGCAATATCCTTTGGAAGTAATATTTTAGCACTTTTGACATGCGTACTAAGAAAAAGCAAAACTGAAAAAAGCTCAGCTGAGCTACGCAGTCTACCATCAAGACCTAACTCGCCAAATACAAAATAATCACTATCGAAACGCTCTTTTTGCAGCAATACCAAAAGTGCAATAGCCAAATCAAAATGCGAGCCGTCTTTTTTAACATCACTTGGACTAAGATTTATGATGATTTTCATCGCTGGAAGAGTAAAATCGTGCAAAGCTGCAAGAGCTGATTTGACACGGGTTACTGACTCTTTGATAGTTACACTAGCAAGTCCAACGATCTCAAATCCAGGCAAAGCTCTAAGCAAAGTAGATTCTATATCAATTATATGTAGCTTTGAGTTCAAACAGGCGCATTTTAGGGCTTTCATAATGGTTTTTGTTTTGACTTTTTCTTATACTCTTTATCAAATTTTTTACGCTTATTAAAGCCAATTCGCTCTATAAATAGATGTCCATCTAAGTGATCATTTTCGTGCTGCAAGGCAACAGCTAGTAAACCATCTGCCTCAAGTGTGTGACTAGCTCCAAATCTATCTTGATACTCTAGTGTTACATTTGCAGCTCTTTTTACATCTTCGTAGTATCCAGGCACGCTCAGACAGCCTTCTTGATAGAGTTGCTCCCCATCTTTTTTTATAAATTTAGGATTAATGATTTCGAGCAAATCACCTTTGTCTTGAATTTCATTCTCATTTACTAGATTGATAATTAAGGCACGAATTGGTCTGCCTACTTGAATAGCAGCTAAACCAATTCCGCCTTTAAAAATCATCGTATCATACATATTATCTAAAAACTCGCCTAGTTCAGTGTCAAATTTATCCACCTCTACGCTACGCTCAAAAAGCCTCTTATCAGGATATTCTAAAATTTCTAAAACCATATTAGCTCTCTACAGTCTCAAATAACTTTAACCCTTTGCCGCTACGAGGCAATGCATCTAAAAGTGCTGATAGAATCTCCTCTATACTACTCTCAGGATCAATCGAACCAACAGATAGCTCCATATCCATATCTAGTTCATCTTCGCCCATAAAAAATGTAGTTTGATAAAGCAGCTCTGCAATCCTTTGGGCTGCCTTTTTGGCACTTTCAAGATCTGTGTGCTTCATCACCATCGCAAAACAACCATCACCATAGTGAGCCACAATATCGCTTCGGCGTGATGTTTTAAGTAGAATTTTGGCAATATTTCGTAAAATTCCGTTTTTGTCTTTTAGACTTGGGATTTTGTTTAAAACACTATCTTTAACATGAATTAGCATGATGCTTACATTGTATTTATAGCGTTTAACATCATTAAACTCATCGTATAAAACTTTTAGTAAATATTTTTTATTATAAACTTCAAATTTGGAGTCATAAATAGAGTTATCTTCAACATTTTTAAATATTTTATCAACCTCTTCATAGCTAGTTTTAATAGCCCCGATGTGGCGCTCCATTAAAATATTTAGCTTACTCAACTCCTCACCAAAAGCCTTGATATTGCCTTGAATTTCAAGCGGATTAGCACTAGCGCTCATCTCATTTAGGCGCTTTTTAGCTATGCCTTTCATAATGCCTAAATTCTTATAAATAAGCGATATAATCTGCATCATAGAACGAATCTGGGCAAAGCCAGTTTTAATATCTTTTTCTATTAAGGCTTGACGGTCAAGCTTGTCTTCTTTGCTAAAATCTAGTAGCTCTAAGACCTTTTTTTGAAAATTTGCAGGCTTACTTTCTAAAAGTTTTCTAAAATATATATCAAAATTTTCAGGTGTTGGCTGGATATTCTCAGCTAGCAACTGCTTTAAAACCGCAGAAGAGAATTTATTTAAATCAACATTCTCATCATCGCTACCCATAGCAGTTGGGCGAATTCCAGTTCTAACTACAGCCGGTCTAGGAGCTGGCCTTGCTTTTTTATCTTCATCTAATTTAACCATCTCAACACCTTAAAATTTATTTAAAACTCTTTGTCAAAATCGTATCAACAATACCATACTCCACAGCTTCTTGGGCACTCATAAAGTAATCCCTGTCTGTATCTTTTACAACTTTTGCTAGTTTTTGGCCTGTATTTTTAGCTAAAATACTATTTAAATTCTCTTTGATTCTTAGAATTTCTTTAGTTCTAATCTCTAAATCAGTAGCCTGACCTTGCGCTCCGCCTAGAGGCTGATGAATCATAACCCTAGCATTTGGCAAAATATATCTCTTGCCTTTTGCTCCACTACTTAGCAAAAATGAGCCCATACTAGCAGCTTGACCTATACAGATGGTACATACATCAGGCTTGATATAATTCATCGTATCATAGATGCTCATACCGCTAGTTACTACACCGCCTGGGCTATTTATGTATAGATAGATATCTTTATCTGGATCTTGTGCTTCTAAAAATAGTAGCTGAGCTACAATTGCACTAGCCATACGATCTTCTATCTCATCAGTGAGCATTACTATACGGTCTTTAAGCAAGCGAGAGTAGATATCATAGCTTCTCTCTCCCTTGCCATCATTTTCAATTACATAAGGTATCATTATTTGCTCTCATCTTTTTTGCCAAATAGATCTGTAAATAATTTTTCCTCTACCAATGCCATCTTAATTGCTGGAATCATACCTTGTTTTTTGTAGTTTTCTAGATGCTCTTTTGGATCTACTCCATATCTATAAGCCTCAAAATAGATTGTTTGTAAAATTTCATTATCGGCTACAGCAATATTGCGAACTTTAGCTAGCTCATCGATAATAAATGTAAGTTTAACACTTTTTAGCGCATCATCTTTATATTTTGCTCTTTGTTCTTCTAATGCTTTTGGGTCTTCTTGGAATTTTTTGCGTTCTTCATCGCTAAAACTCATCCAGTTATTTCTAAACTGCATATCAATCTCTTGTTCTACTATGTTATTTGGTAGATCAAAGCTAAATTTTTCTACAGCAGCTTGGGCGAATTTAGGTTTTAGCTCCTCAGCAACTAATTTAGCCATTTTTTCAGCTTTGATTTGACTGCTAATACGCTCTTCTAGTATCTCTTTAGTTGGATTTTCTTCATTTGGAAGAACTTTTTTGAGAGCCTCAGCATCTAATTGGCCAACTTTTTTACCTTGGATTTCATGTAGTTTTACCTTAAATACTGCGGCTTTGCCTGCTAAATGTGCTGCGCCATACTCGGCTGGGAATGTTACATTTATATCTTTTTCTTCACCAACTTTTAATCCAACCATTCCATCTTCAAATCCTGGAATAAACTGACCGCTACCAATCTCAAGCACATATCCCTCAGCTTTGCCGCCATCAAATGCAACGCCATCTACAAAGCCTTCAAAATCAAATTTAGCAAAGTCGCCTTTTTCTAAACTATCTTTTTCTACTTTTTCAAGTGGAGCCATCATATTTAAAAATTCATTGATTTTAGCGTCTATCTCACTTTTTTCTGCTTTTGGCTCATCAAAGCTTGGGATAAGTGCTTCATATCCTGATACATCTACAGTTGGGCGGAATGAAATTTCAACTTCAATATCTATATTACCATCTTTTTCATCAAATTTAAGAACTCTTGGTTCAGAAATTATATCTGAGTTTGATCTCTCTACTGATTTTACAGATTCGCTTATAAATTCTCTATAAAGTTCGCCACGAGCATCGTTTTCTAAGTCTTTACCATATCTTTTGATAACTTCAGCTACTGGCACTTTACCAGGGCGAAATCCATCAATTTTTACATTTTTAGCTGCTTTTTGTGCTAATTTTTCTACTTTTTGTTTTATCTCATCTGCTGTTAGAGTTGTTGTCGCAGTAACATTTACTGAATTTGTAAGTTTAGCATTAACTTGCATTATTTTCCCTTTTGACAAAAATTTGGCGCATAATATATCAAAATTTTGCTTTATTTAAGTATAAATTGCTAAATTTATTTGCTCTCAAGTCAAATTATTGTAAAATTATGCAAAATTTTTTAAGGTGAATTATGTTTGATAAAAACAGAATGACTGAATTTCAAGACTGCGTAAAAAAGATGCTTGAAATCATGGGTGAAGACCCAAATAGAGATGGATTACTAAACACTCCAAAAAGAGTCGCAAAAGCCTATGAATTCATAACTCAAGGCTATAGTCAAAGCCCTTTAGATATCCTAGGCGATGCGATGTTTGAAAGTAGCAATAATGAGATGGTTTTAATCAAAGATATTGAGTTTTATAGTATTTGTGAGCATCATCTTTTGCCTATAATCGGTAGAGCATATGTAGCCTACATTCCAGATGGAAAGGTCGTAGGGCTAAGCAAAATCCCAAGAATGGTAAATATATACGCTAGAAGATTACAAATTCAAGAACAAATGACTGAACAAATAGCACAGGCCTTGCAAGAAGCGATTAATCCAAAAGGTGTTGGAGTTGTACTAGAGGCTAGACATATGTGTATGGAGATGCGAGGCGTTGAAAAAATCAATTCAGTCACTACAACTTCGGCACTTCGTGGTTCATTTATAAAAAACCCAGAGACTCGCAAAGAGTTCTTTGATCTAATAAATTCACCAAAATCGGTTAAATTTTGAGCCTAAACAATATCAAAAATCGCCTCGCTAAAAAAGTAAATCTCTCTAGCGTCTTTGGCATAATAACTCGCATTAATGCCAATAATATCGAGATATCTGGTCTGCGTCCAAGCATTGGCGATATAGTAAAAATAACTAGTATCGACAGCGATAAAACTGAACTAGGAATGGTAACAGAACTCCATCAAAATGGTGCTTGCGTTAGCCCATTTGGCTTTGTTGAAGGATTTAAGGTTGGCGATAGAGTCTATGCAAGCGATCAAGGGATGAGCATTCCAGTAGGAGAGGCTTTACTAGGACGTGTAGTTGATCCATTTATGAATCCAAAAGACGATAAAGGGCCAATTAACTGTATGGAACTAATCTCTATAATGCGTCCGCCAATCCCAGCTATGAAACGTGGATTAATCGATGAATGTTTTAGTGTTGGTGTTAAGAGCATTGATGGATTGCTAACTTGTGGAAAGGGTCAAAAACTTGGAATATTTGCTGGTTCAGGAGTTGGAAAATCCACTCTAATGGGAATGATAGTAAAAAATACTACAGCTCCAATCAAAGTCATTGCGCTCATTGGTGAGCGTGGGCGTGAGGTGCCTGAATTTATCCAAAAAAATCTAGGCGGAGACCTGACCAACACAGTAATAGTAGTAGCCACTAGCGATGATAGTTCTTTAATGCGTAAATATGGCGCATTTTGCGCTATGAGCGTAGCTGAATATTTCAAAGATAGAGGGCAAGATGTGCTATTTATGATGGATAGCGTAACTAGATTTGCTATGGCTCAGCGTGAAATCGGCCTAGCCTTAGGCGAGCCGCC
>SAMEA3663025__coassemble_81_pt1 | contig 10217 bp, 8 predicted proteins | sample SAMEA3663025__metabat2_high_PE_005 | metagenome-assembled genome bin SAMEA3663025 (sample SAMEA3663025) | pig gut metagenome | biome: pig gut; feature: pig-associated habitat; material: faeces | place: France | collected 2012 | reverse complement strand
CCTAGCACGGCCAGTCTTTACTAATCCCTCTTCTTCAGCATCATCATCAACCCCAGCAAGATTATAAATCTGCTCCGTAGCACTCTGCTCTAAGAAGTCATGTATATCATCAGTAGTGATCCGCCCTAGCAATACCCCGGCTCTATTAGTCACAGCAATAGCACTCAAATCATAATCCATAATAATATCCACAGCTACTTTAATATCATCACTATCAATAGCAAAATGTGGTTTAAATCTCTCCTCATCTTTGCTCACTATTTGGCTTAAATTTAGATTAAAATCATATGTTATAAGATCCTCAAGAGCAATTGTGTGCTTTAATACCCCTTCATTATCCACAACAAACAAAGAAAATACATTTTCTATCTTATCTTCTTGTTTCATTATGCGAAATCTAGCTATAGCGCTACTTAAACTCTCATCTAATCTAGCGCTAAATAGCTCTGTTTGCATATATGCACCAGCTTCGTTATCTTCATAATTTATAAGCTTGCTAATCTCTTTTTGACTATCTATTTCAAGCGAGCTAAAAAGCTCTTTGGCTTTCTCTTCATCTATCTCTTCTATAGTTTGTATAAGGTCAGTTGCGTCATCGCTTTCTAGCTCATCGATTGCTTCAGCTATCTTATCGTTTGGGATATTTTCTATCACATCACGCAGCATATGCTCAGGCATCTCCATAGCTGCTTCACCAAGAGTTTGCGCATCAAGCTTTTCTAAATACTTAGCATACTCATCCTCATCAAGGATTTTTAGCCTTTTTAAATGGCTTGCTACATCAGCTGGACTTAACTCATTCTCATCTACGATATGTTTTTGAAGCTGTTCTTTTACCTCTTCTAAATTTGAATTTGGCATGATTATATCTCTGTTATATTTGCTATATCTTCAAGCGGGGCTTTGTTTATATGATCTTTGAAACTAGCTTGAATTTGGTTATTTAGGCTATCTTTTAGCTTGTTAAATTCAATTTTTTGGTTTTTATTGAGTTCAGATTTTGTGATTTTGACTACAGATTCTGGATTTATAGCGTTGCCATTTTTGTATAATCCCAAGTGTAGATGCGGTCCAGTGCTTAAACCAGTGCTTCCTACATAGGCTATTAATTGGCCTTTTTTTACTTTTTTACCCTTTTTAATACCTTTAGCATAACCATTTAAATGCGCATAAAGTGTCATATATCCACCTGAGTGCTGGATAGTAACAGTCTTGCCATATCCGCCTTTATTACCTACAAAGCTTACCATGCCATCACCAGCAGCGTAAATTTTTGTCCCTCTTGGCGCAGCATAATCAGTACCTAAATGCGCTCTATATCTTTTTAATACCGGATGAAATCTTTTAGGATTAAATCTTGAGCTAATTCTAGCATTTGGCACAGGCTTAATCAATAAGAAATTTTCAAGCTCTCTTCCATTAGAATCATAAAACGCATCATTAAATTTATATATATAATTTGGCTTTCCCCTAGTCTCTATCATAGCAACTTTGATATTTGGCTCGCCGATATATTTACCTAAGCGCTTTTTACGCTCATATACTATAGCCAGTCGATCGCCCTTTTGAAGCGTTTTAAAATTTACGCTTCCACTAAAAGCTTTATTAAACGAATTAGCTAGTGCTTCATCATTTGTTGCTCTTTTTATCTCTCTATATGGAGAGTCATTTATCTCTACATTTAGTACAAAATTTTCATTTTCATAGACAATTGGGATAAAATCTAGACTATAATGGTTATTAAAATCTTTAAAAACATGAATTTGAATCTCATTGCTAATAGGTAATAAAATTTGACTAATATTATTATTTGAATCACGCAAAATTTGAAATTTCGTCCCAGCGCTTAACTCACTAGCTAACTCTTTATCCTCGCCTGAGAGATTATAATATATAGATAATGGTATATTATGTCTCTCTAAAAAGGTTAAAAATGTATCGCCTTGCGGCCATGTCAGCTCTTCAACACTTGTAGTTACTGCATGTAAATTCATAAAAGCTAAAATAGATAAGATAAATTTTTTCATCAAAAACCTCAATAGAAGCAGATTAATACTGTAATTATAACTCAAAATTATTTACACATTGCAAACATTTACCCAAACTAAGATATAATTATGGCCAAATTTATAAAAAGTATCAAAAAGGGGATGCAATTGAAAAAAATTATAGTTTTAATCTTTGCTATATATTCATTTAGTTTTGGAGCTAAATTTGATCTAAAACCGAGCTACAATCTAATTTTAAATACCACTCAAGGTGGCGCTACAATTATAGATAATAATAGCTTTATAGTTGGCTCAAGTGGTGTTGTGTTGCACAAATTAAAAGATGGCAGCAAAACCATAATAGCCAGGGCAGTTGTAACTAGCAAAAAAGATGGCTATGCAAATTTAAGATTTGAGCTATTTGACCAGCTTAAACAAACAGCACTTCCACTCCCTACTATCTTGCCACAAGCTGGCGATGAAGTAATTTTAAATTTTATGTATAATAGATCTTTAATCGTAGTCCCAAACAAAGAAATTTATGATCAAGTTACTAAAGCTTTTAGTAATATTGATTTTATTCATCCTGATATTATAGCTGCTTATTTAAGCTATGAGTATAAGCCAAACCCAAGCCGATCTGATTTTCGTAAAATGTGCGCACAAAATGCAGCCGGACTTATATTTATAGCACTTGATAAAGAGGCTGTTTTTGCTGATTGTGGTAGTTTTGAAATTTTGCAAAGCTTTAAAACTGGCAGTGTAGATTATTATGAAGTACCATTTTATACAAGAATTAAAAATATAGATACAGTATTTTGGAAACTTGATGGTGCTAAAATCGGCAATTATGACAAATATTACAATAAGCTTTTAGCTAGATAAGGGGATAAGTATGGATTCTAAACATATAAAATATTTTGAGAATTTAATAGGTAAAGATAATGCCAAATTTGACAAAGCCCATCAGATAGCCTACTGCTATGACGCAACCAAAAAGCGATATGAACCAGATGGTGTTTTATTCCCAAGAGATGAAAATGATGTAAGTGAAATTTTAAAATATTGTAACGAAAATAAGATAATAATCGTCCCAAGGGGTGCTGGAAGTGGATTTACTGGTGGCGCCTTGGCTAGTGGTGGCGGAGTGGTGCTAAGCTTTGAGAAGCATATGAATAAAATTTTAGAGATAGATATGCAAAATATGGTAGCCGTAGTCCAACCTGGTGTGATAAATATGGATTTACAAAAGGCTGCATTAGAAGTGGGGCTATTTTATCCGCCTGATCCTGCTAGTGAAAATTATAGTAGCATAGGTGGCAATGTCAGTGAAAATGCCGGCGGAATGCGTGCTGCAAAATATGGAATTACCAAAGATTATGTGATGGCTTTGCGTGCTGTGTTGCCTAATGGGGAGATTATAAGAGCTGGTAAAAAAACGATAAAAGATGTCGCCGGATACAATATCGCTGGAATTTTGATAGCTAGTGAAGGTAGCTTAGCAGTAATTACTGAAATAACTCTAAAATTAATCGCCAAACCTAAATTCAAAAAGACCGCTATGGGTGTATTTCCTAGTGTGAATTCAGCTATGAATGCCGTATATAAGACAATGGCCGCTGGTGTAACCCCTGTGGCGATGGAGTTTTTAGACTCTTTAAGCATTAAAGCTGTTGAGCAAAAATTTAATAAAGGCTTACCAGTTGATGCGGGTGCGATATTGATTAGCGATGTGGATGGGCCAAATTTAGATGTAATCAATGAAGATTTAGAGATTATCAAAAACTGCTTTACGCAAAATGGTGCCATAGATTTCAAAGTAGCAAAAGATGATCAAGAGAGTGCTGATATATGGTTTGCTAGACGCAACTGCTCTCAAGCTATCACAATGTATGGTAGCTTGAAATTAAACGAAGATATCACCGTCCCACGCTCAAAGCTACCTGAACTCTTAGATAAAATATCTCAAATTTCAGCTAAATATAATGTTACTACACCTTGCTTTGGCCATACGGGCGATGGCAATGTCCATACAAATGTTATGGTAGATAAATCAGACCCGCAAGCCATCGAGCGTGGCCATCAAGCAATCACAGAAATTTTCAAAGCCACAATCGAGCTTGGCGGAACACTAAGTGGCGAACACGGCATTGGAATATCAAAAGCTCCTTTTATGCATTTAGCATTTAGTAATGGCGAGATGGAGCTATTTAGATCAATCAAAAAAGCCTTTGATCCAAATAATATATTAAATCCATTTAAAATGGGACTTTAATGCAAGAAGCTAAAAAAATTGCTAAGATTATTATAAAAGAGCTAAGAGATAAGCAAATATTTCATTTTGCTTCTAGTCTTAGCTTTCACACTTTGCTTTCAATAATTCCTATTATTTTTGTATCGCTTAGTATTTTTACTACTATGCCAAATTTTGCTGATTATTATGCTAAAATAAAGGAATTTATCTACTCAAACTTGCTCCCAAGTCAAAATATCACTCAATATCTAGATCAATTTTTAAGCAACTCTAGCTCACTTGGAGTGATGGGAGTTGTGGCTATATTTTTTACGAGTTTGATGTTTTTTAGTGAATATGATCATGTTATATCACGAATTTCTAATGTGCCAAAAAGAGGATTTTGGCAAAGTCTTAGTAATTACTGGACACTTACTACCCTTATGCCTTTAGGGCTTGGCTTATCATTTTGGCTTTCAAATTTCATCCAAAACGCACTAAAAAGCAGTGAATTTACCAGTTCGATAAATTTTCTAGCTATATTTCCTCATATTATAATCTGGGCAATTTTTGCTATTACGTATCTAATTAGTATCAACAAAAAATTATCATTTAAAAGCATAGCTATTGGCTCATTTATTAGCTCGCTCGCTTGGTCGCTATCAAAATGGGGCTTTATCCAATACTCATTTTATAATAAAACTTACGCTAGCATATATGGCTCATTTTCTATTTTGCTATTTTTTATACTTTGGATATATATATCGTGGATTATATTTTTGTATGGAGTTAGACTCTGCTCGGTACTTGAAAAAAGCAAAGGGCAAATTTAAAGCTATTTGTAGATAATAGATATCTATCTGCTATTTATACTAAATTTAGTTAATTCAATTGCTAAGGTAACTAAATTGTTACCCTAGCAATTATAAATTTAATAAATTAATAAATCAAAAGGGCCAAATCGTCTCTAAAACGCGAGTTCCCCATGGTTTATCAGTCGCACGCTGAAGATCGCCTTCGGTTTTATATAATATTTTAGCATCAGATATATGTCTAGATTCAATCTCATTATACTGACTAATATCGTATGGACGAATCACTCCACTAATTTGCATTATCTGTTTTTCATTATTTAACAAAATTTCCTTACTACCTTCGATAAAGTAATTACCATTGCTTAAAACCTTAATAATCCTAGCTGAAATCGTAGTAGTAAATGCCTCAGTCCTACTAGTTGAACCCCCTCCTGAATAGCTACTACCACTTCCAGCGCTAAATCCTATACCAGCTATTTTATTAATATCATTTAGTGGTCCTTTTAATGGTGAGCCTTCAGGCGTAGTAAATGTTCCACCTTTTAGCGATGTTAAGCTATCTTTAGAGGTTGAGCGATCAGCCTGTGAGCTTTGATTGGCATTTTCTCTGATTATAACCGTTACAATATCATTGACATTCATCGCTTTTCTATCAGAAAATAGCGGATTATCCCCTTTACCAAATAAACTTCCAGGATTTCCTACTCCATTACCTTGAACACGACTTGGCAACTCTTCTACATATGTTGGTGGCGCCATTGAAATGTGTGGATCAGCCCCGGTTGTACAACCGCTAAGCCCAATGCCTGCAACGCAAATTAGTGTAAAAAAAGAAACTTTTTTCATAAATAACTCTCAATTTTATGATACAATATACTAATAATTCGTTAAAATAATACCAAATATAGGATAAAACAATGCTAAAATCGATTTATATCTTAAAAAGCGACTATGAAAATGGTGAATTTAGAGATGTTTTAAGCTCTAAATTTAGCCAAGGTGTTACGATTTTACCCATTAGCGATGATGGCGAATTTAAAGTTTTCACTCTTAATGAAGCAATCACTCTACTAAATTCAGGCAAAGAAAATGAACTAATCAAAGCTGTAATGGATAAATTCAGTAGCATTAAGGCTGAGTTTATAATAATAATTGGATCTGGTGATGAACTACTTGACTCATTGCTTGCTCGCAATCTAAATGCTCCATTTTTGCTTAGCAATCAAACTGCTTATAAAGCTAAGCTGCTTGGATTTAAATCATTAAAAAGCATTGATGAGATTAAAAATACTCAAAGCAACTATATAACTCCTCTTAAATTTGAAACCCTACTCTATCAAAAAGCTGCCCAAAAGCTAAAAACTGTAGTATTACCAGAAAGCGATGATGATAGAGTTCTTAAAGCGTGCGATATCTTGCTAAATAGCGGTGCTATTAGTTTAATTCTTCTTGGCGATGAGAATGATATCAATAAAAGAGCTAATGAATTAGGACTAAATTTGAGCAAAGCTAAAATTATAAATCCAGCTAATAGTGAACTTTTAGAAGAATTTGCTACTACTCTTTATGATCTTCGTAAAAGTAAAGGTATGGAGCTAGAAAAAGCCAAAGAACTAATCAAAGATAGAACATATTTTGGCACTATGCTTGTGTATAAAGGGCTAGCAAGCGCAATGGTAAGTGGCGCTAGTACAACCACAGCCCAAACCATCCGTCCAGCCTTGCAATTTATAAAAACAAAACCTGGCGTTACTAGCGTTAGTGGTAGCTTTATTATGTGTGCTAATGGTCAAATTCACTTCTATGCAGATTGTGCTATTATACCAAATCCTACACCAAAAGATCTAGCCGGTGCTGCTATTGCTACAGCTGCTACAGCTCGTGAGTTTGGCTTTGAACCTAAAGTTGCTATGCTTAGCTACTCTACAGGAGATAGCGGAAGTGGCCCAAGCGTTGATGCTATTATAGAGGCTACTAAAATCTTAAAAGAGCTAGACCCAAGCCTAGATGTAGAAGGTCCAATCCAATTTGATGCAGCCATTGACCCAGTAGTAGCAGCCAAAAAACTACCAAATTCAAAAGTTGCCGGAAATGCAAATGTATTTATCTTTCCAGATTTAAATTGTGGAAACATCTGCTACAAAGCAGTCCAAAGAACAGCAAATGCTTTAGCTATTGGGCCAATATTGCAAGGATTAAATAAGCCAATTAACGATTTAAGTCGTGGTTGCTTGGTCGAAGATATCGTAAATACTGCACTAATTAGCGCAATCCAGGGAGAGTAGATGAAAATTTTAGTTATTAACTCTGGTAGTAGTTCTATTAAATTTAAACTCTATGATATGAAAAATGAGAGCGTAATGTGCAAAGGACTAATTGAACAAATAGGCTCAGATAACTCCTTTGCTAAAATCTCCACCGCTCATGGAAGTATCAAAGAGATATCTAGGCCCATAGCCAATCACGCTCAAGGTATAGATATTATGAATGAGTTGCTATTTAATTCTGGAGTAGTAAATAGCTTAGATGAAATTGATGGTGTAGGTCACAGAGTCGTTCAAGGTGCTGATGTTTTTAGTGATGCAGTATTAATAGATGAGAGTGTAATGGCAAAGATTGAAGAGCTAATTCCACTTGCCCCACTTCACAATCCTGCTCACCTAGCTGGAATGAGAGAGACGCTAAAAGTTCGCCCAGATATCCCAAATGTCGCTGTATTTGATACAGTCTTTCACCAAACTATGCCAAAAAGCTCATATATGTATGCTTTGCCGATTGAATTTTATGAGAAATATAAAATTCGCAAATATGGCTTTCACGGTACATCTCATCAATTTGTCTCTAAAGCAGCTGCTAAAATCTTAAATATTGATTATGATAAATTTAGCTGTATCACTCTACATCTTGGAAATGGTGCTAGTATTGCAGCGATAAAAAATGGCAAATGTATAGATACTACAATGGGGTTAACTCCGCTTGAAGGGTTAATGATGGGAACACGCTGCGGAAGCATAGACCCAGCGATTATGCCATTTTTAATGGAAAATGCAAATTTAAGCGCTAAAGAAGTTGATAATATAATGAATAAAAAATCTGGCCTATTAGCCATCGGCGGTAGCAACGATATGCGTATAATAGAACAAAAGATGGATGCAGGAGATGAGAATGCTAAGCTTGCGTTTGATATGTTTGTGCTAAAGGTGAAAAAATTCATTGGTGCGTATATTGCAATTTTAGGTAAAATCGATTCAATTATATTTACTGCTGGAATTGGCGAAAATGACGCTAGAATCAGAGAGGCAGTTTGCGAAGGTCTAGAGATTTTTGATATCAAAATTGATAAAATTAAAAATAAAGAGTCAAAAGATGAACCACGACGCATAAGCCAAATCGACTCCAAAGTCCGCATAGCCATAGTCCCAACTGACGAAGAGCTAGCCATCGCCCAAGATGCACTAAGAATAATTAAAAATAAAGGCAATAAATGATAAAGACAATTGACTATCAAATAGATGGAATAAACGACGCTGAACTAGATATAAAGCGTAACTCAAAGCTTGAGTTTAAGCTCACCTATGATAGCACTAAAGAGATTAGAGCGCTTATAGCTGTTATTCCAGGTCTTGGCCAAGATGGTGACACCTATTATAGAGACAATCTAGCTCATAGTATAGCAAGAGACCTTGATGCTGCTGTAATTACAGTTAATTATTTTGGTGTCAAAAGCAATCCACCAGCGGCAAAATTTAGCATTGATGAGATTGATGAGTTAATCCTTAAAACAGTAGCTGAGAATATTGGCAATCCAATTCCAGATAATATAGAACTAACCAAAATGGAATCAGAAGAGATTTGGGACTTTGTCAATGAGCATCTATATGCTTTCATTGGAATGCAAAAATTAACTGGCAAGCTTATACTAGATTTTAAAATGCCTATGCATATGACATTAACTCCACCAAATGGCGAGTATCAAAACTTTGGCCTAATGGCTGCACTTGATGTGGTAAATTCAGTTTTATATATTAAAAACAATCCTCCATTTAAGCTTCATCCTAGTTACCAAAATGGGCAGCTTGCTGCAATCTATGTAGGCTCAAGCCATGGTGGATATATAGCTAATCTCTGTGCTAAATTTGCCCCATGGGCTGTAGATGCTGTTTTGGATAATTGCGGTTGGAACCTAAGCACTGAAATATTTGATAAAAAAGACTACCAGCCAGGAACATTCCGTACTATTGGATTTGGTAAAGAGATTGATTTTATGAGATATAGGCGAGATAGTAGAGATAATGAAAACTTTCACCTATGCATCTCAGATAAAACATTTTGGACATCAAATTCGCAAAGCCCAAACTATTTTAGTCGCTCTAGATATGAGATTAGAGACGTCAATGAACCTAATCATCTAAAAGTACTTAGCAACTATCCAAAACCGATTTTTAAATGCTACCATGTAAAAGGTGATAGCGTAGCACCAATTGATGAAAAGATTAAATTTTATGAGCAATTACAAGCCAATGGCTTTGATGCTACTCTTGATATCGTAAGCGATAAATCTAGAGTTGATGGTAAATTTATCAAAAATCTATCTCACGGAATGGGTATGAGCATTAAACTACTTGTAGCTAATAATTACGAATGGATTTTAAATAAAATCGCAGCCAACAAGCGTCCAAAATGCGAGCCAGTAATCACGCTAGAAACTAGCCAATATACATATGAATTTAGTCAAAAAGATAACCAAGTTAGCTTAGAGTGCAAAAAGAAAAAATAAAGCAATAAAATAAATTTAGATTTTATGTTTAAATAAACCCTCGCAATGGCTAAGCATTGCGAGTAAATTTAAGATATTAAAGATTTAAATTTAAGCTACTGTAGTAGTCTTAATATATTTTGTTGTACAGCATTTGCCTGGCTCATAGCGTAGCTTCCGCTTTGGGCTAGTATATTAAATTTAGAGAAGTTTGCACTCTCACTAGCAAAGTCTACATCTCTTATTTGAGATTCAGCTGATTTTACATTTACTTGAGTAACTGTAATATTATTTATAGTAGCTACTAATTGATTTTGTACTGAACCTAGGTCAGCTCTTAGCTTGTCTAGAGTTTTTCTAGCTGCTTCAGCTACATCAACCATAGCCTGAGCACCACCATAAGTATTTACGCCACCGGCTTGGTC
>SAMEA3663025__coassemble_125_pt1 | contig 10360 bp, 7 predicted proteins | sample SAMEA3663025__metabat2_high_PE_005 | metagenome-assembled genome bin SAMEA3663025 (sample SAMEA3663025) | pig gut metagenome | biome: pig gut; feature: pig-associated habitat; material: faeces | place: France | collected 2012 | reverse complement strand
CATTTTGCATAAATTCAAATGAACCACTAACCTTTATAAGCTCGCCATTTCGTTTTGCTAAAACGATTAAAAAATCATCTGGCAAACCAAGCTCCGTTAAGTTTTTACCAATTACCTTTGATGATTCCCCTATTTTATACTGCTTTATGTCCGAATAAGATATTGGGCTGCTAGGCATATTTGGAATTGTAGTCTTAGATGGTTCGATAACTCCAAATATTTTTCCGCTTTTATTAAGCGTAGTGCCTTGAGTAAGCACAGATATTAATACCATAAAAAATATTATATTAAAGATTAATTGACCATTTTCTAGTTCAGCTGAGAGAGGATATGTAGCCAAAATAATAGGAACAACTCCTCTAAGGCCAACCCATGAGATAAAGCACTTCTCTTTTAAATTATATTTAGAAAATATAGTAGACATAAATACACTAATAGGTCTTGAAATAAACATAACAACAAGCGACATTAAAATACTAATCATAGCAACATGAGGTAGTTCGCTAGGAAAGACCAAAAGCCCAAGTGTAAGGAAGATAAATATCTGCATCATCCAAGCTATTCCATCAAAGAAACCAGTTAAATTCTTTTTATACAAAAACTCTTTTTTATTAGCGATAATTCCAGCTACATATACTGCAATGTATCCATTACCGCCAATCTTTTCTGTCAAACCAAAAAGCACAGCAACCAAAGCTATTAAAAGCACTGGATATAACCCCCAAGAGCCTAGCTTTACTCTATTTATAAGGCTTGGAATTATAATACCAAATACATAACCCATTGTACCACCAAGGATAAACTCAAGTATAAGCTTGATACTCATTGTGTATGGATCTATAACTGTAGTAGCTGTAAGAAGTCCAAGTAGAGTAATAGTTAAAAAGATAGCCATCGGATCATTACTGCCACTTTCAAACTCAAGTAGCGAAGCAAGATTATTTTTAAGCTTAGTTGAACGCATAATAGAAAATACTGCTGCTGCATCAGTCGAGCTAATAATTGCACCAAATAGTAGCGACTCAAGCATAGAAAAGCCAATTATATAATAAGCAAATACTCCAGTAATCACAGCTGAGATAACAACCCCAAAAGTTGCTAATACTATACCGCTTTTAAAAATAGGTTTTATTGATTTATAGTTGGTATTAAATCCACCAGAAAATAGTATATATATAAGCGCTATAGTTCCTACATTTTCAGCTATTTTAGCATTATCAAATTCAAGCCCTATAAGCCCATCGCTACCTGCTAGCATACCAATTGCTAAAAACATAAGCAGTGCTGGAACTCCATATTTATCAGATATTTTACTAAATAAAACACTAAGGATAAATAATCCTCCAAATATAATCAACGAATTATCCATAATTATCCTTGATTTAAGTTATTATTTATTTTACACTTTAAAGCCTTACTAATAATAGCTTTAGCCACAGCTTCTCTCTCTTTAATTAAATAAAAATGATCTCCAAAATCAGTATAAAGCCCCTTCTCAATAGTATCAGCAAATCTTATGATAGTATTTACATCATATCCTAGATTTTTTATAGAGTTTGCTATTAGCTCTGATTTTTGTTCATTGCTAACAGCAATTATTGTAGCTATACAATTTTTAATATGAGCTTTTTCTAAAGTAGTTTTTTGAATAGCATTTCCATAATATACATTATCTCTACTATTCTTACCACGCTCTACTAAATTTAAATCATTTTCAAGTGCTATATATGAACAACCTTTAGCCTTTAATTGCCTTACTATTTCACGACCAAGCTTGCCATATCCACATACTACAAAATGGTTTTTATACTCTGGAATATCTATATTTACAAGCTCTTCTATCTCATCTTGTTCTTTTGTAGTTACAACTGCTTGCATTAGCTCATCTTGCTCTTCCATGCTATCAGCGATTTTGCTCACATTTTTTAAGATAAATGGAGTAAGAACCATAGATATAACTACTACAGCAGTTAAAATCTGCAATGTTTTATCATCAGCCATACCTTTTACAGATAATAATGTAAATATAGCTAAAGCAAACTCTCCAACTTGAGCTAAGCTTAGCGCTGCTTTTAATGCGACTTTTTTTCTAGTTAATATCATTAAGAATAGATAAATAATCAAAGCTTTAATTATTAAAACAGTAATCAAAACTAAAGCAATTATAAAAAGATTATTAGCAATTACATTAAAGTTTATCTGCATACCAACTGTTATAAAAAATAGACCCAAAAGAAGATCTCTAAAAGGTATAAGGTCTGTCTCAATCTGATGTTTATACTGCGTTTCAGCTATTAGCATACCAGCAATAAATGCTCCAAGTGAATAACTAAATCCAAAATAGTGCGCTAAAAAGCTAGAGCCAATAACCGTAAATAAAATAGTAGTTATAAATATCTCTTTTGAATTTGCACTCACTACTAAATATAAAACACGACTTAATATATACTTACCAATAAAATATAATATTACAATTAATATTACAGCACTAACCATAGATGTAAATATCAAAGAGCTTACAGCGCCATCTTCTACATTAAATATATCTATCATTAAAAGCAGAGGAATAACTGCTATATCTTGAAATAATAATATTCCAAGTACCTTGCGTCCATAACGCTTTGATATATGCCCATTATCATTTAATGTTTTTAAAACTATTGCTGTGGAACTAAGAGATAATGCAAAGCCTATAATAATAGCGCTTTTAATATCTATATCAAATATATAAACCGATAAAATGCTACATGCAAAGCCAGTAGCAAATACTTGAATAGGACCATATAAAAATACATATTTTTTCATTGACATTAAATGCTTAATACTAAACTCAAGCCCAATAGTAAACATCAAAAATACAATCCCAAATTCAGCTACAAAACTTAAATCATGATTATTTTTTAGCCCAAAAAGCTGTGAAATCAAGATTCCTGTAGCAATATAACCTATAATAGTTGGGATTCCATATCTGCGAAATATAAGATTAAATAAAACAGCACAACCAGCTGTTATTACAAATATATATATGATATTATCCATTTTCTCTACTTTTTATCATTTACAAATATTAAATCAAAACTACTACCACGCTTGACTAGCGAACCTTTATTTTGTGTTTTTATATTTGCCCTTAACTCCTCTATTACAGCTTCATACTCTTCAAGTCTTTGTTTTAAGCGTAAAATCACATCAACACCTGCTAAATTTACACCTAAATCTCTAGTAAGTCTTAAAATCATCTTAATCCTATCAAGATCTTTTTCGCTATAAAGTCTCATCTTGCCTTCAGTTCTGCTAGGCTCTACTAATCCCTCTCTTTCATACTGTCTTAGAGTTTGGGGATGGATACTTAAAACCTTTGCTACTACGCTTATTAGATAGACTGGCTCTTCATAATCTCTCATACCATCTCCTTTATAGTTTGCTTTGCAACATATCTCTTAATTGTGGATCAATCCGCTCAATATCTGGCAAAATTATATTGGTAACTAAATACATATCGCCATAGATGTTGCTTTTTCTATTTTTTACACCATAACCTTTTAATCTAATTTTTTGACCATTTTTAGTATTAGGCGGTATTTTGATTGATACATCTTTTTTAAATGTTTTTACATCAATTTTATCACCAAAAAGAGCAGTTTTAAGAGTTAAATCTAAATTTTTATATAAATCATCGCCATCTCTTTTATACTCCTTATCCTCTTCTATATTTACAGTAATAATTAGATCTCCTCTATGGTTTCCAGCACTTTTACCTTTATTTCTAGCCCGTAGCTTTTCACCGCTATTTAATCCAGCTGGAATTTTGATTTTAATCTTTTCGCCATTTATACTAAACTCATAATCACCGCCATTTACAGCTAGTTCAAGTGAAATATTTATTCTAGCTTGAATATCTAAATTTTGCCCAAATCCTTGATCAAAACCATCAAATCCACCAAAACCTGCTGAACTAAATCCACTAAATCCTCTCTTAGATCGTCCTGCACCGCCAAAATTGCCAAAAATTTGATTTAAAATATCATTTATATCTGCATTGCCGCCAAAGTTTGCTCTAGAAAAATCATGGAAACTCTGTCCGCCAAACATACTATCGCCATATTGATCATACTGCTTACGCTTCGTTTCATCGCTTAAAATTTCATAAGCTGCATTAATCTCTTTAAATTTCTCTTCTGCGCCTGGTTCTTTATTAATATCAGGATGATACTGCCTAGCTAGCTTTCTATAGGCTTTTTTAATCTCATCGCTACTAGCATCTTTAGAGATTCCCAAAGTTTCATATAAACTATTACTCATTATAATTCTCCACTTATATTTTTTTATATAAATTATATCATAAAAGTTGAGCTAATGTCAATCAACTTATTTAAATTCATTTGTATAAATATTAAATTTATATTTATCCCTACATAATATAATCCAAAGCAATTTTTTAAAGGGGAATAATATGAAAAAAATAACATTAATATCACTTATAGCAGCCTCAACAATTTTTGGTGCTAATGTAGAATTTAGTGATGCAAACCCAAATTTTAACCGCATAAATCCAACTGTAGATCAAAACTCAATCCTATCATATAATAGTTCAATTCAAAAAGCAAAACAGACAGTTGTAAATATATCAACAACCAAAACTACAAAGGTAAAAAATAATCTAAATAGCCTAATGAATGATCCATTTTTTAAAGAATTTTTTGGTTTTGGTTTTAATATTCCAGAACAAAGAAGCCAAAAAAGCTCATCTCTTGGTTCAGGTGTAATCATCTCTAGTGATGGCTATATAGTTACAAATTATCATGTAATAGAAGATAGTGATGAGATTATAGTATCAATGTTAGATAATTCAAAAGAGTATAAAGCTAAAATAATTGGCTCAGACCCAAAAACAGATTTAGCAATTATAAAAATAGATGCTAAAAACCTAGAACCAGCATATTTTGCTGATAGCTCTAAGCTTCTTGAAGGCGATGTAGTATTTGCTATTGGTAATCCTTTTGGCGTAGGTGGAAGTATCACAAGCGGAATAATAAGTGGATTAAATAAAGATAATATTGGATTAAATCAATATGAAGATTTTATCCAAACAGATGCTAGTATAAATCCTGGAAATAGTGGCGGTGCTTTAATAGATAGTCGTGGTGCCTTAGTTGGTATAAACTCAGCTATTCTTAGCAGAAGTGGAGGCAATAATGGAATAGGATTTGCCATTCCATCAAATATGGTAAAAACAATAGCTCAAAAGCTAATTAGCGATGGAAAGATAACTCGTGGCTACATTGGTGTTATGATTGCAAATTTAACAAAAGACCAAAAAGAGATATATAAAAACAAAGAAGGCGCATTAATTACTAATGTAGAAAAAGACTATCCAGCTAGTAAAGCCGGCCTTCAAAGAGGCGACCTTATCATCAAAGTAGATAATACAATCATAAAAAGTGCAAATGATTTAAAAAATATAATTGGTGCATACTCGCCAAATACAAAAATTAATTTAGAATATGAAAGAGCAGGAAAAATCTACTCTACTAAACTCCAGCTAGCTGATACAGATGTTACTGGTAATACAGCTGAAAATTTAAGCATTGATGGCTTAAGCGTACAAAATTTAAGTGAAGAAATAAAATATAAATACAAAATACCTCAAGAGATAAAAGGTGTATTAATCACAGATGTCAAAGATGGTTCAAATGCTGCACATACAGGCTTTGAAAGTGGAGATATAATTATTCAAGTAAATGAGAAAATTATAAATAATATTAATGAATTTAGCCAAGAGATAAAAGCGTCAAAAGCATCAAAAAGAAAACCAATAATCTGGATAAATAGAGCTGGAATTTTAATGGGGCTTGTATTGAAATAATAGCTATTTTTGGCTATAATCAGCTCAAATTTATAAGGCAGATATATGATAAAGATTCTAATGATTGAAGATGATTTTGAACTTGCAGAGATATTAAGCGAATATTTAGAGCAATTTGAAATAGAGGTTAAGATATGCGATGATCCATATCTTGGCCTTTCTACTCTTAATACAAATAAATTTGATCTAGTTATTTTAGATCTTACCTTGCCAGGTATTGATGGGCTTGAGGTTTGCAAAGAGATACGCACCAAACATACAATTCCCATCATTATCTCTAGTGCTAGACATGATATAAGCGATAAGATAAATGCATTTGAATTTGGCGCAGATGATTACTTGCCAAAACCATATAATCCCCAAGAGCTTCTAGCTAGAATCAAAAGCCATTTACGACGCCAAAGTATCACAATGCAAGAGATATCTCCAGCTCCAAAAGATCTAGTATGTGATGATTTTCGTCATATTATTACTCTAAAAGGCGAGCCGCTTCAGCTTACAGTTGCTGAGTATGATATCTTAAGATATTTAATTAAAAAAGAAGGTGGCGCTATAAGTCGTGAAGAGTTAATTTATAATTGCAACTCCATAAATGAAGATAGCACAAATAAAAGTATAGATGTTATCATAGGTCGTATTCGCACCAAAATAGGTGAAAATCCAAAAGAGCCAAAATATATCCACGCTATTAGAGGCGTAGGCTACAAGCTAGAACAATAAATTAAAACCAAAAAGGGCAAAATGAGATTTTCATCAATTTTTTACACCATTACGCTTATTTTCGCCCTTGGAATTGGGGCTATAGGAATAGCATTTTTATGGCTTATAGAGTATGATAAAGCCAATTACGCAAGAGAATTGAATACCAAATATTCTATTGTAGCTAGGGCTACTTTACTTCATTTAAATGAGTTAATTAATGAAGATGAGTATAAAGAACAGGTCTCAAATTTATATATGCCCCAAATAGATAATATAGAAAAAAAAGAAAAAATACTAAATCAAGCTGTAATCTTAGAAGAGATTACTACTGAATTAGGATCAAGTGCTATATTATTTTATGAGAAAAAAAACTATTTAAAAGTTACCAAAGATGACAATACTCTACTTCTTATAGATACAGCATATCAGCCATATAGATATATAATTATTCAGATTATTTTTGCTTTTGTAGCTGGAATTATCTTGCTTACATATATATTTATTATTCGTAAGATTATGCCGCTTGGAAAGTTAAAACGCCAGATTGATAAATTTGCTCAAGGGGATTTAGAGATCAAAAATGTCGCCACTGGAAATGATGAGATCAGTCAGGTAGCAAGTGCTTTTTATGATGCTGTTAGCCAGATTAAAAATTTAAATAATAGCCGTCAGCTCTTTTTACGCAATATCATGCATGAGTTAAAAACTCCAATTACAAAAGGTAGAATTACTGCTGAGATGATTCAAAAAAATAAAAATCAAGAGCGTTTAATCGATGTATTTGAAAGATTAGAGAGCTTAATAAATGAATTTGCAGCTGTAGAGCGTGCCACTTCTAGATTAATAGGAGAATTAAAACCTTGTAAAGTAAGAGATGTAATAGATGAAGCTATAGATATTGCTATGGCTGAAGAGTCTAGTGTGGGAGTTGAAGCCATAGATGATGCTACTGTAAAGGCAGATTTTAAACTTTTAGCAATTGCATGTAAAAATATAATTGATAATGCTCTAAAATATTCAGATGACAAATTTGTTAAAATCACAATCACAAACAATGAGATAGTATTTTCATCAAAAGGCCAGCCATTAGAAAATGATATAAAGCACTATATAGAACCATTTACACAAGGAACAAATGCCAAAAAAAGCTTTGGTCTAGGTCTATATATAGTACATAATATCTTAATAGCCCATAAATTAAAACTAATATATAAATATAATAATGGAATAAATAACTTTATCTTTAGTGATATAAATTTAAATCAAGGCAAAAATATAGACAAATAATCCAAGTAACGCCAATAAAAGCATTATCCACTTTTTATATATTGCTAATAATGCAATAATATTATACCCTATAAACTGCCATAGCTCCAGATTAGCCTTGCCTTGAGCTGGCGCAAATTCAATAAATCTAATCATAAAATCATCAAAAAGCCCGCCTATTCCAAAAAGATGCAAAAATAGACTAACTGGATAAAATATTATAAAAACATAAGATAGTGGAATTACGCTAATTTGATACCAGCTAGCTATAGGAAAAAAGTAATAAACAGGAATATTCATCGCTAAAAATACAAAAATCTCAAGAATTAAAGTATGCATCAAAATTCTCTTTAAACTACTAAGGTCGCTTCTATTGCCAAAATGATAGATATATAAAAATATAAAATAGACCCCAAGACATGAAAAATAAAACCCAATAGAAAAGAGTAATTGCGGACTAAAAGCTAATCCAATCAATATTGCTAAAATCAAATTTCCAAAGCTAAAAACCTTAAGCCCACGACTAAGCAATAAAAACCCAACCACACCCATAATATATGAACGCAAGAAACTAGGAGTAAAATCTAAAATATATAGATAAAATCCCATTAAAATAAACAAAATCAAACTAATATAAAATCTTAAATTTAAGTATGGAAAATATAGGTCTTGCAACAGCACAATAGTAAATCTAGCTACAAAAAATACAAAAATAAATATTACACTAAGATGAAATCCACTAATTGCAATAATATGCGCAATTCCCCAGTGAGTAACATTTTGACGCAACTCTTTACTCATTGGAGTTGCTAAATATAAGGCACTATATAATTCTTGCATTTTAGGGTTTTGATGTTGAGATATGATTGCATTTTTAAGAATATTAGCAAGGCTATCATTTATATCAAGCTTACTAATCTTAAAACTAGGCAAGAAAAATCTACCAGCAATATAATCTTTAAATTTAAGATTTTTAGTTATTACCCCTACTTCGCAACTACTACACTTTGGCAAGCTCTTAGAGCGAGTATAAAATATAAAGTTATCACTTTTAAACTGCAAAACATAATACTCGGAGTTTTTTCCTTGTCTTTTATCGCTAAATAAAAGATCAGCCTTAATAAAACTATATGGCTTAGCTTTAAAAGCTTCATAACTTCTAAACTCTAGATACAAATTTAGAGTAAAAATCGCAATACAAATAGCAATAAATACTCCAAATTGTCTAAAGTTAGAAAATAAATTCATCTACTTTGCAATGGCTTTATAGTAGCTTAGCTCATCATTTAATAGCTCAAATTTTTGATTAAGGAGTGAAATTTGGGCTGAGATTAGATTATTTTGTGCTTCTAATAGATCTTTTAACTCGGCACTTCCTTCATTATATTTACTCTTATAAATTGCAACAATCTTAGCTTGATCGCTTGCCATTATGACTAAATTATCATATGTTGCTTTATCAGTTTGATAAAATAATAGATATTTTAAAGACTCATTTATGGCATTTTTTAGCGTTTTTTCATAGCTAAATTTAAGTTTATTAAACTCAAGCTCACTAATTTTAATATGTTTTTTAAGCTTAAAATAGTCCAAAAATGGCAAACTAAAACTCACAACTCCACCAAGTTGATTAAAATCAAAGCTATTTTTAAACTCTTTATCGCTATCGCTTAAATTTGCACCAAGACTAAGACTAGGCAAAAGATCTTTTTGACTTAGACGATACTCATAAAAGCTCGAATTTAGTTTTGCTACTGCTTCATTAATATCTGGACGATTTGAAAGCTCACCAACATCAAACTGGCTAATTCCTATAAATTCAACACCATCTAAGCTAAGCTTATCAAACCTTTTATCACTTCTAGTAAGATTTTTTAAACTCTCATAGTTAGATTCTAATGATCTTTGTGTAGAGTGAATTTGATTTTGAATTTTTAATATATTTTGAGAACTTTGCTTAATAGCTAAAAGCTCCTCTTTACCATTTTCAAATTTAACCTTAACTATATCATCAAGCATCTTTGCATTATCTAAATTTTGCTTTAAACTACGCAAAGAGTCATTAAGATATAAGATATTAAAATAACTATTTGCTACTTGACTAATAATAGTCAATCTTAAATTATCCAATGTTAATCTACTAGAGTGCATTATCCACTCTTTTGATTTATAATTATCATATATCTTACCAAATATATCAAGTTCATAGCTAAGGCTAAATTTAGAATTAAACTTACTGCTAAACTCATCACTTTTGCCTATATCTCTACTGCTATTTGCTCCTATCTCGCCACTCATTGATGGGATATAGCCATCACTTGCTATACCTGCATTTAGCATAGCTACTTCTAAATTTAACACCGCTACACCAATATCTTCATTATTTTTAAGAGCCAAATCAATAAGCTCATTTAAGGTAGTTTGGTTAAAATCTTTATGCCACTTAGGAGTATAAAACTCAACATCTTTAATCTCATAATCTAGCTTTTTGCCAGCACATCCGCCAAAAATAATAGCTATAAAAAT
>SAMEA3663025__coassemble_239_pt1 | contig 10634 bp, 11 predicted proteins | sample SAMEA3663025__metabat2_high_PE_005 | metagenome-assembled genome bin SAMEA3663025 (sample SAMEA3663025) | pig gut metagenome | biome: pig gut; feature: pig-associated habitat; material: faeces | place: France | collected 2012 | reverse complement strand
AACATAACAGATATCCTAATAAAAGTTGTCTAAATTTAAATTTGTTTAAAGTATATATCGATATAATCAAACCTTAAATTTATAATTTTATTTTTAACTAATGAGCCAATAACACTAAATAAGCTCAAACTAAAGAGAGCGCTATGAACGAGATGTTAAAAAAGCTGCAAAACTCTAGCATAACTCTATCTGCTGCAGCTAAAGAACTAGCTATAAGCGAAGATGAGATTTGTGAGCTTGTAAGTGTTCAATTTGGCTATGAGATAGCTGATATAAGTGTGGTAGATTACACTTTGGCTGATAGTTTGCCATTAGATATAATGGTTAAATTTGAGATTTTACCTATTAAATTTGAGGCTAATATCATTAGTGTTGCTATGAAAAATCCATTTAATACAAGTGCACTTTTAAGGCTTCGCAATATCTATAAAGATAAAATCATAAAACCTCTAATTATCCAACCAGCTAAGCTAGATAGAATACTTGCTAAACTTCCGCTTCATTATGGTTTAAATGCCATAATTTCACAGGTAAAAGTGCAAATCAATTCCAAAGGATCTAATGATAATAGCGCAGTTTTACGGCTTATTGATAGGGTGTTAAATAGTGCTATAGATCTAAACTCTAGCGATATTCACATTGAGCCAACTAGTTTTGGTTGTGTGATTAGAGTGCGTATTGATGGGGTTTTATGTGAGTTATTTGAATTTGATAGTGATATATATGCTGGGTTAATTGGTAGGTTAAAGCTGCTTGCAAATTTAGATATTGCTGAACATAAAAAAGCACAAGATGGTAGATTTTCATATGATATAAATGGCAGAAGTATTGATTTTAGAATTTCAGTTTTGCCTATTATTGATGGGCAAAGTGTAGTGCTTAGGATTCTTGATAGTCATAAGATGATTGTAAATTTGCAAAATTTAGGATTAAATGAGTTGAATTTTAGCACTTTAAAGCGTGCGATTTATAAAAACTATGGAATGATTTTAGTTACTGGTCCAACAGGAAGCGGTAAAACTACTACTATTTACTCAGCACTTAATGAGCTAAAAGGGCCAACTAAAAAGATTATTACCATAGAAGAGCCAGTAGAGTATCAAATGAGCTATCTTCAGCAAGTTGCTGTTGGGCATAGAAGCGCAATTAGTTTTGAAGAGGCGTTGCGTTCAGCGCTTCGACAAGATCCAGATATTATAATGATAGGTGAGATTAGGGATTATCAAAGTTTGCGTACAGCTGTGGGTGCAGCTCTTACTGGCCATTTGGTACTTAGTACATTACATACTAATAATGCTATTAGTGCTATAGATAGAATGATGGATATGGGATTGGAGCGTTATCTTATTAGTGGTGCTATTATAGCGATTATGGCACAGCGTTTGGCTAGAAAGCTTTGCTTGTATTGCAAAGAGATGGTTGAGAATGGACGATATAAGGCTCATGGTTGCCCTAACTGTGTAGGAACTGGATATAGTGGTAGAGTTGTCATTAGTGAGGTTTTAGAAATTAGTGCAAATTTAGCTTCGCTTATGGCTCGTGGCGAGTCTAGTGGGATTATTCTAGCAGAGGCTAAGCGTGAAGGTTTTATCCCTATGGAAGTAAGTGCCATGGAGCTAGTAGATAGTGGAGTTACTAGTCTTGAAGAGATATTAAGCCTGATTTAATCAGTTAAAACAATGAAACGATATAATGCTAAAATTATTACCAATAATGCTACAATAACTCGTACTATTACTGCATCAAATTTAGAAAATGCTAAAGAGATTTTATCTTCAAGCGGCGAGATTATTGCTATTAGTGAGGAGAGTAAAGTTGGGTTTGTAGCAAAATTTAGGCGGATTGATAGCGGAGTTTTAGCTATTTATATTAGGCAGATTGGAACTTTAATGGAGGCTGGAGTAAGTGTTCTTGAGGCTTTTTCTAGCGTGGCGCAAGGGTGCCATAACCCTATACTTAGGAAAATTTTAGATGATATTAGCTCAGATTTACACTCCGGTCTGAGTCTTGAGCAAGCTCTTAGCGGGTTTAAAAGTGAACTAGGAGCAGTTAGCGTAGCGATGTTTGCTCTGGGACAAAATAGCGGACGGTTGCCTGAGGCGCTTTTTATGCTTAGTGATATGCTCAACGAGATGGCAGAAAATAAGGCAAAATTTAAAAGAGCGCTTCGTTATCCTATGATAGTTTTACTCTCTTTGATAATAGCGTTTAATCTATTAATTGTGATGGTAGTACCATCATTTGCTGGAGTATTTGCAGCTATAGGCGGAGAGTTTCCGCTGGCTACTAGAATACTTTTAGGGCTTGAGAGTTTTATTGCTAGTTATGGATTTTTGGCATTATTTGGGATAATTTTTATTGGATTTTTGATTTGGTATTTTTATAGATTTAACTCTAAATTTAGGATAAAATTTGATAATTTTTTGCTTAAAATTCCATTGCTTAAGGGGTTGATTTTATATGGTTCATTGACTAAATTTAGTCTGATTTTATCACGATTGATAAGTGCTGGAATGTCAATTGATAAGGCTATTAATATCGCAAATGGTGTTGTAGAAAATAGTTATATAAGCAGTAAAATCGCTTTTGTAGCAATGGATATCCATAGCGGGCAGACGCTTAGCAAGGCTTTTGAAGGTGCTCATTTATATGAGAAAATAGCTATCCAGATTATAAAGGCTGGACAAACAAGCGGAGTAATTGATGAGATGTTTGCTCATGTATCAAAGTTTTATAAGCAAAAATATGACACGCTTATCGATGGGTTAAATGGGAGTTTAGAGCCAGTTTTACTAATAGCAATAGCTGGGGCAGTACTACTTTTGGGGCTTGGAATTTTTATGCCACTTTGGGAACTCTCTAGTGGTTCTGGGTTGTATTGATTTATTTAACTTATACTTTATGTATTAGCCTTGAATATTTTATTTAAGGCTAATACATTTTAAATCATAATGAGTAAAACTATTTTATTTAATTAGATGATAAAAGATAGACTTTTGCATTAAAATCCATAATCTTTTACGAAAATAGGCTATTTACGCTTTCATCATGATATACTCTGCGGATTACCTCGCCAAATAGTGGCGCTGTGGTTAAAACCTTAATATATGGGCTTTGCTCTTTGAGTGGGATGGTATCAGTCGTGACTAGCTCATCTAAGACTCCGCTATTTATCCTATCATACGCAGGCCCGCTTAAAACCGGATGAGTACAAAAGGCCATTACGCTTGTGGCGCCATTTTTCTTAAATACTTCAGCGGCTTTGACTATTGTGCCTGCTGTATCGATCATATCATCGATTAGGATTACATCCTTGCCATTTACATCGCCTATGATATTCATAACTTCGCTCTCGTTTGCTTTTTCGCGGCGTTTATCCACTATTACCATATCTAGATTTAAGCTTTTAGCTAGGCTTCTAGCACGAGCTACGCCGCCTACATCAGGACTTGCCACAATAGGATTTTTAAGATTTTTACTCTTTACATAGTCTAAAAATACAATAGTTCCATAAAGATTATCTACTGGAATATCAAAAAATCCTTGAATTTGCCCAGCGTGAAGATCCATAGTAACTACTCTATCTATGCCAGCGGTTTGCATCATATTTGCTACTAATTTAGCTGTAATTGGTACTCTTGGAGCAGCTTTTCTATCTTGTCTAGCATAGCCAAAGTATGGCACCACTGCTGTTATAGAGCTTGCACTTGAGCGTTTTAGAGCATCAGTTAGGATTAGTAGCTCCATTAGGTTTATATTGGCTGGAGCACAGGTTGGCTGAATGATAAAAACATCTTTACCCCGCACACTTTCGCCTATTTGTACGCTAATCTCTCCATCGCTAAATCTCTTTATACTAGCTTCGCTAAGCGGAATTCCAAGATATTTAGCCACCATTTTTGAAAACTCTACATTTGCTGTCCCAGAAAAAATCTTATATCCACGCATTTTTGCCCTTTTTGGAAGTATAGGGTTAATTTTAGCCTAAATTTGCTTAAAAATTAGATGGATTTTGTAGGCTAAATTTGAGTTTATGAGCGATATGTAAGTAAATTTATTATAAAATCTTATAAAAATTTAGGGCTAGTATGGGAAATTTTATCTGTTTACATTGTAAGGGTGAGTTTGATCAAAGTGTTGCTATAAAAGATGATAGCGGGCATGAGTTTTGCTGTAATGGATGTATGAATGTATATGGATTTTTAAATTCTCATAATCTATCTGAATTCTACGATAAATTAGGCAATCAAAAACATTTTAAAGCACCAAATTTAACTAAAATTGATACTGAGACATTTTATAAAAATTATGTCAAAAATAGCGATGGATTTTGTGAAATTTATATAATTATAGAGGGAATTCATTGCTCGGCTTGTGTATGGTTAAATGAAAAAGTATTAATCTCAAGCGATGGAATTATAGAAGTATCGCTAAATTCAGCCAGTCAAAAAGCGCATATAAAATGGGATGATAGCATTATCACATTAGATCAAATTTTGCATAAAATCAGCTCTATTGGCTATACTCCAATCCCATATGATCCACAAAAAGCCGATGCAAGAGCAAGTCAAAAGCGTAGAGAGTTTTATGCTAAGATGCTTGTAGGGATATTTTGTACGATGAATATTATGTGGGTGGCTGTAGCCTTATATGGCGGATACTTTAGTGGAATGAGTAAGGATATAAAAGATATCTTACATTTTGCAGAGTTTATTTTGGCCTCGCCGGTACTGTTTTATACAGGAAGTGAGTTTTTTAAAGGGGCGTATTATGCTATTAAAAATCGCCAAGCTAATATGGATTTAAGTATTGCTGCTGGAGCAAGTATAGCCTATTTTTATTCGGTATATGCGATGCTTAGTAGAAATGGCGAGGTATATTTTGACTCTGTAGCGATGATTATTACTTTTGTATTTGTTGGTAAATTTCTTGAAGTTATTAGCAAGAAAAAATCAATAGATACTCTTGATTTGCTTGGCTCTCTTTTGGTAAATCAAATTTATGTAAAATCTAATGATAAATTTGAGTTAAAAGATGTCAATGATGTAAAATTAGGAGATATCATCAAAGTGCGTAGCGGTGAGCGAGTGATGATTGATGGTAGTGTAGTTAGTGGGGCTGGTAGCTTTGATTTAAGTAGCATTACCGGAGAGAGCTTGCCGGTGTTGATTGGTCCTGGTAAGAAGATCATAAGCGGGGCTATGTGTATAGATGGAAGTGTAGAGTATGAAGCAACTGAGCTTTTTAAAAGTTCAGTTCTTAGTAAGATTATAAATCTTTTAAATAAAGCAAGCTTTAAAAAACCAAAAATAGAGCTTTTAGCTAATCAAATTTCGGCCAAATTCTCTTTAGTGATTTTGCTTTTAGGACTTGGGACATTTGGGGTATGGCTATTTAATTCTGGAGAGATTAGTGTAGCAATTATAGTAGCTATTAGTGTGATTATCATCGCTTGTCCGTGTGCTTTAAGCCTTGCTACTCCAGTAGCTACTTTAATAGCTTTAGGTAGCGCAATGCGTGGTGGAATAATCTTTAAAGAGGCTAAGGTAATTGAGAGTTTAGCAAAGTGTGATTGTGTAGTTTTTGATAAGACTGGTACTTTATCAAAATCAAAACTAAGTGTAATTAAAGCAATAAAACTAAAAGAGTATAATTCATCTTTATTATACTCTCTAGCTCTTGCTTCTACTCATCCAGTAAGTGTGGCTATTAGGGATTTTAGTATTAATAAACAGCTAAATTTGAGCGATATAACAAGCTATAGCGGTCTAGGAATGAGTGCAAAATATGGCGATTTAACTATTTATGGTGGTAGTTCGCGATTTATGAGTAAGCTTGGATTTGGGGAGTTTGAGGATAATGGGCTTAATTATTATTTTGCTATAGATGGCGAGGTTGTGGCTAAATTTGAACTTGAAGATGAATTAAGGGATGAATCTGTAGATGTGATTAGGTCTTTACAAAATAGTGGATATAAAGTTGTGATACTAACTGGAGATAATGAAATTACTGCTAGCAAGATAGCTAAAAGATTAGGAATTAGCGAGTTTTATGCTAGTAAAGATCCATTGCAAAAATCGCAAATAATTAAGGAATTAAACGCAAAAACTCCAGTAGTTATGGTAGGAGATGGGGTTAATGATGTGGTTGCACTAAGTATGGCTAGTGTGGGTATTTGTATGGGTAGTGGAGCGCAAATTAGCGTTGAAAGAAGCGATGTAGTACTGCTAGATGATAATTTAAGCTCACTTGTAAAAGCGCTTAATCTTTCAAGATTGACATTTAAAACTATTAAGCAAAATTTAGGCTTTACTTTAATATATAATGCCCTTACTATTCCACTAGCTATGGCTGGGTTTATTATCCCGCTATTTGCGGCAATATCGATGTCGCTTAGCTCCATTATAGTGGTATTAAACTCTACAAAAATCAAATTAAAAGGATAAAAATGAGTGGTGTAATAGCTATAATGCTAGGGATCTCTACTTTGCTTGGTGCTGCTGCGCTTTTTGGACTTTTGTGGGGAGTAAAAACTAGACAATTTGATGATTATTCAAAATTTTTAGATGGTACTAAATTTGATAGTGAAGATGCATTAAATGATGCTATAAATTTAGAAAATCGTAAAAAGGATCTAATGAAAAAGCGTGATAAAGATAGGGGTTATAGGCCGCCAGATTAATTTTTGAGTTTAAGCAAAGCGACAATATAAGATAATGCTATTTTTATATGTACTATGAAAGCATAGTTATAATTTTTATATTACTACACTTTCATACTTAGTGATAATTTTTATTTCCCTTTAGGATAAAGCGATGCGTGATATAGGCAAAATCCTACTAACGCTACACCGCTTACAATATGTACAGCTTTGGCGGTTTTATTTTTCATAAATAGTGCCGTACTAGCGGTTAAAAGCAGGCTACTACTCATACCAATCTTTGCTATTTCTCTTTTAGTCTCTAGGCTAATTTTTGGTTTTTTAAGCTCTTTTACTGCGTTCATTTCTTTTCCTATTTTTGATTTTTTTATATGCTCTTAGATTAGTTTGTACGCTCAATACTAGGCTACCAATTACTCCTATAGCAATTAAAATTGGCATTATCCATCCCTCTTGATACGAATTCGCCTAAGTGCATTAAGCAATAAAGCTATTGTTGTACCGTTATGCGCTATGGCAGTTTGTATAGGTGAGAGTTTGCCTAAACTTGCTAGTATCAATATGAGTGAATTTACCCCCACTGTGACCTTAAAGCTATTATTAACCTTTGATAGACAAGATATAGCAAGCTCTCTAGCGTCTGCTACAGCTTCTATATCATCTCTTAATAATACTACATCTGCGCTAGCTTTGGCTATGTCAGCACCTTTGTGCATTCCAATACCTATATCGGCTCGTACTAGTGCTGGAGCATCATTTATTCCATCACCTACAAAAGCAACTTTTTGACCATGTTTGGCTGCTTTTAGCATAATCTCATCTAGAATTTTAGCTTTGTCAGTCGGTAGTAGCTCTGCATAATAATTTGCTATACCAAGCTCTTTAGCAATGGCTTTTGCCTTACTTTTACTATCTCCAGTAAGCATTATAAATTCTTTTACACCGCTTTTTTTAAGTCTTTTTAGAGCCTCTTTGGAATTTGGTCTAATAGTATCTTTAAGCAGTATAACTCCTAATAGTTTACCATCAAATCCGATAAATAAAGGCGTATCTCCATTTTTTAATATTTCATCTATCTCTTTAGAGTGCTCTTTAAAGCTTATACACTCATCATCTTCTAAGAAATGTCTCGAGCCAATTACTACGCTTTTTTTACCTACTTCACTTTTTACACCATGAGCTACTATAAATGTTACCTCATCATGATGAAAATGGTCAAAATTATTCTCTTTAGCTGCTCTTACTACAGCTTGTGCTACTGGATGAAAGTAGTGTTCTTCAATGCTTGCTGCTAAATTTAACACTTGATTAGAATCCCAGTCTTGATGAAATGAGTGCACTTTTAATACTTCTAGATCTCCATTTGTTAGCGTTCCAGTTTTATCAAAGACAAAGATTTCACTTAGCTGAAGACTCTCTAAACTTTTAGCACCCTTTACGATAATTCCCTCTTTAGCAGCACTTGATATAGCTGATTTAAATGCTACTGGAGTAGTGAGTTTTAAAGCACAAGAATAATCAGCTTGAAGTACGCTAGCAGCACGCACGAGTTCGCCAGTCATAGCATAGCTTAGTCCAGCAAGACTAAGAGTAATTGGCACTAAAGAGTCTGCCATTTTTGAAGCAGTTAATTCTTGGTTTGAGCGTTCATCTAGTGTGGACTGGATATATGATTTTATGCGATTAGTAGCAGTGTGATCGCCTACAGCTTCAGCCCAGATTTTAATCTTACCTTCTTGAACTATTGTACCGCTTAGCACTCTATCGCCTCTACTTTTACTAGCTGGAGTAGCTTCTCCTGTCATTGAAATTTGATTTATTAAAGCTTCTCCATCGATGATGTGACCATCTATATATATAGTATCGCCAGCACCTACTACTACAATATCGCCAATTTGTATATCATCACTTGGAATTTGACGCAGTGTTACTTTGCTATCAGTTATACTCTCAACCCACGCCATACCGCCTTTTTGTTTAGCTAGTTCTTTGATAAGATCATCGCTTTTATACATTGTAAGCTCTTCTATATATTCACCCAAAGTCAGCATAAAATTGGTTGAATTTGCTGCCTTATAGTCTTTTAAATATAGTGAAATTGCTACGGCTGCAGCTTCAAGGCTACGAGATGTGATGCCTTCGCTAAATGTCTCTTTTAATCCGCTTTTTAGCAATGGAAAGGAGGCTAAAAGGCTAAAACTAAGACTAAGCCCTGGACTTCTAAGAAATGGAGCTATAGCTAAAGCACTAGCAGCACGTACCACTTCAGATGAGCTTGGGATTTCGCTTCTTAGTGCGATGTAGCTATCTTTTTTGCTCTTGCTTTGGCTTTTGATTTCATTAGATTTTAAAATATCTGAAATTTGATTTTGAATTTGATCTAATGAGCCTTCATAGCTTATAATTATACTTTTGATTATCCCATTTATGCGTACATCTATCACATTTGGCAAAGAGCCTACAGCAACTCTAAGCAAGAGAGGATCTACACTGCCTTCATAGCCAAATCTAGCTCTAGATTTGGTTTTGTGCAGAAGTTTTATAGGCATATCTTACTCGCTAGCTTCAGCTTTTGCATCTTCATAACGCTCTTTTAGCTCTTCTAAGCCACATTCAAATAGTGTTGAAATTTTAGCAAATCCCTTAAAAATTGCTCTTTGAGCATTTTCATTTGTTAAAATATATGTAGCAGCTGCGCCAATTAATGCTCCTTTTAAGAAATCGCCACTATTTCCAGCGCCAAAAATACCATCTAAAAATCCATTTTGAGTATTTTGATTATTTTGTGTATTTTGAAAATTTAAATTTGACTGATTTGAGCTTGAATTTACATTTTTAATATAGGGATTATTATTTATCATTATTTAACCTTTTTTGTTGATTTTTTAATATTTTACACTCTTTTGGTTTAAATGCATTTTGGACGCCATAGACAAAGGCCCCACCAATTGCAATATATGTAGCAGCTTCTACTATTTTAGTTGAGGTGCTTTTATTTGGATTGCCAATGGTGTTTGATGCGGCAATAGCACATGCTCCAATTGCAGCACCTTCAAGTGTTGATTTTATTGTAGTTTTAATAGCTTCATCTTGAGTGATTTGACCATCTTTTAACTTAGCATATTGGTATGCACCGCTTGCCATAAGTGCCAAAATTGCTCCACTAACTGCATGTCCGCTCACTGAACGAGGTGCACCTGTGTTTATCATTGATTAATCCTTGGATTGCTATTTTCTAAATTTAGATTGGTAGCTGATTTTAGGTTTGACTCATCTTGAGAGTTTGGAGTCTCTTGAGTTTCTATTTTTGCTTTTGGTTTGCGGCCTGGTTTTTTTCTTGCTGGTTTGTCTTGAACTTTTTCTTTAATGTTTGTTATAGTAGCTTTGCTAGCAGTTATGCCATCTTGGAATTTTTTGTCTAAATTTAAGCTTTTAAATGATTTTGCTATCTCATCTCTTTTGCTAAATGCAAATGCAATTCCAGCACCTAATGCAATTCCAGCGATAAATGGTAATGCCATATTTTACTCCTTATTTTTATTTAGTAATTCATTTACGATAATCACGCCAAAAGCGCCCATTATTGCACCTCCAACTAAGCTGTAATTTAATTTACCTAAAAATCCCTCTAATTCATCCTGGCCTAGTGAGCCATCTTTTAATTTATTCACCATTATAGCAGTCTCATTTATTAAGGTTTTACCTTGATTTAATTGTTCTAAAAGATTGTTATTTTGATTTAAATTTAGAGCATTTTGCAAGGATGGGATGTGATTATTATAGCTAGCTGCTTGAAGTCTATAAAATGTATCTAGGACTTGTGGATCGTTTTCGTTTGTTACTAGAGTATTGTAGAGTTCTACATTTGCTTGTTCATTTTGTAGTGCTATAGCAGCTGCTTCTTCAAAGCTTTTAGGGGTTGCAAAACTATAAGGATTTGCTGGTATTTGCGCACCAAGCTCATTTAGATGGA
>SAMEA3663025__coassemble_212_pt1 | contig 10752 bp, 12 predicted proteins | sample SAMEA3663025__metabat2_high_PE_005 | metagenome-assembled genome bin SAMEA3663025 (sample SAMEA3663025) | pig gut metagenome | biome: pig gut; feature: pig-associated habitat; material: faeces | place: France | collected 2012 | reverse complement strand
TTAAGATATTATCACCTTTAATCCCAAGCCCGCTAATATACTCAAATTTACTTTGAAATTTGACATTGATTAGCTCTTTGGCGTAGTTTGTAATTGCATTTGAAACTGGGTGCGAGTTTAGTGCCGAGATATTGGCTACTATGGATAAATCATTTTTATTAAGACTGGTTTCTATTACGCTTATATCTGCTGTTGTGATGGTTCCAGTTTTATCAAATACGGCAAATTTAATATCATTGAATTGCTCTAGGGCAACTGGATTTTTAATCAAAATTGAATGCTTCAAAGCCAGTGATATAGCACAAACTATAGCAATTGGCGTAGCAAGTCCTAAGGCACAAGGACATGAGATAATAAGCACGCAAATAGCACTTAAAATTCCATTAAATTCCATGCCAAAACTAGCCCAGATACAAAATGTAGCCACAGAAGTAGCTATTACTAAAGGGATGAAAATATTTGCTACTTTATCAGCTATGCGTGAGATAGATAGCTTTTTACTAGCTGCGTTTTGAATAAGATTTAAAATTTGAGCCAGTAAGGTATCATTTGGACTTTTAGTAACTTTTATTAATATATGGCCATTGCAGTTTAGAGTACCGCTATATACCATCTGACCAGTGCTTTTATAAACTGGCATACTTTCGCCATTTATTGCACTTGTATCTATCTCAGCACCTCCATTTTCTATAATGCCATCACATGGAATTATAGATCCAGTTTTGACTAAAACTATATCTCCGATTTTGAGACTACTAGCTAAAGTCTCTTTGGTACTCCCATCGCTAGAGATGATAAAAGCCTTGGTTGGGCTTAGATTTATTAAAGATTTTAGGTAAGATGAAGCAGTGGCTTTGGCTTTATTTTCTAAATATTTGCCAAGCAAGACAAAGGTTATAATCATTGTCGCACCGCTAAAATATAGATAGTTTAGATTTGTTGGAATTTGATTATGAAAAATTGTAGCAAAAATAGAGTAGCAAAATGCGCAAAAAGTACCCAAAAATATTAGTACATTCATATCATAATTACGCTCTTTTAAGCTCTTTAATGCATGAGAGTAAAAACTAGATCCGCAATAAAATATCCCAATACAAGCCAAAGCAATCATAAATGGCATAGGTATAGGATTGGATTTACTCATCTCTGCCCACATAAGAGCTGCGCTAATTATAGAACAGATTATAAATTTATTTTGGTAATTTTTTAATTCTTTATTTTGAGCATTTTCAAGCTCATCTTGATTGTTTGCAATACCAAAACCAAGTTTAATAATTTTATTTTTTAATGCTTCTATATCAGCATTTTGATCATATTCAAATACAGCACAATGAGTGTTAAAATCTACATTTGCAGACTTTATTCCCGGGATTTTTAGTGCTGATTTTTTAATAGAATTTGCACAATTTACACAGCTCATTCCGCTGATTTTTAACTCAATCTTATTCAAGTAAATTCCTAAATTTCTTTAATAACTTCAAAGCCAAGCTCATTTAGCTCATCTATAAATTTAGCCTTAATCTCATCACTATTTATATCTATAGTAAGAATTTTTGGCTCACTTGTTAAATCAATGATAATAGTGCCAAATTCATCTTCAAGAGAATTCTTAATCAAATTTACACAACTTTGGCAATTGATATTTTTAACTTCAAATTTCACGATTTATCCTAAATTTAATTGAGATTTTAAAAATTATATAATTATATAGCTAATTAAAATTTAACGATTTTTTGATATAATTACCGCCTTAGAAAATCCAAAAGGACAAAAATGGGACGAGCATTTGAGTATAGAAGAGCTAGTAAAGAGGCTAGATGGGATAAGATGAGCAAGTTATTCCCAAAATTAGCCAAAGCGATCACAGTAGCGGCCAAAGAGGGCGGGAGCGATCCAGATATGAACCCAAAACTCCGCTCAGCCATAGCTACAGCCAAAGCTCAAAATATGCCAAAAGATAATATTGACGCAGCAATCAAAAGAGCAAGTGGCAAAGATAGTAGCGATATCAAAACGATATTTTATGATGGCAAGGCTGCTCACGGCGTACAAATCATCGTAGAAGCAGCTACTGATAATGCCACTAGGACAGTAGCAAATGTAAAGGCTATATTTAACAAAAATGGTGGAGAGATTTTGCCTAGCGGTAGCCTTAGCTTTATGTTTAGTCGTAAGGCGGTATTTGAAGTAGAGTTACCAAGTAGCGATCTAGAAGAGTTAGAATTAGAGCTTATAGATTATGGTCTTGAGCTATTAGAACAAGGCGAAGATAGCTTGATGATATATGGTGATTATAAGAGCTTTGGCACGCTTAGCGATGGGATTGAGAAGTGTAATCTAACGCTTAAAAAAGGTAGTTTGCAGTATATTCCAAATTCTACAATCACGCTCAATGATGAGGAGCTTAGCGAGATTGAAAAGCTTTTAGATAAGCTTGATGATGACGATGATATTCAAGCAGTATATACAAATATAGAATAAGGAGAGTTAATGGAAGAGTTAAAAATATATGATATAGATGCCAATGAATTATCTAAATGCAAATTCGCAGTTATCAAAACAGATAAAGGCGATATGATAGCCGAGTTATATCCAGATGAGACCCCGCAAACCGTAGCTAACTTCGTAGAATTAGCTAAATCTGGATTTTATGATGGACTTAATTTTCATAGAGTTATACCAAATTTCGTTATCCAAGGTGGTTGCCCGTACGGTAATGGTGTTGGTGGCCCAGGCTGGAGAATCAAATGCGAATGTGTCGGTCAAAAACGCAAACACAATAGAGGTAGCCTAAGCATGGCACACGCCGGCAGAGATACAGGCGGTAGCCAATTTTTTGTATGCCATAGCCCACAACCACATCTTAATGGTGTCCATACTATATTTGGCGAGTTGATAGATGATGAGAGCAAGAGTGTTTTAGATGCGATTAGACAAGGGGATAAAATCACTACTATAGAGATCAAAGAGAGTTTATAAACTCAACTATATTTATTGCGTGAGTTTTCTCACGCTAAGTTAAAATTCTTTAAATAAATTATTAATATTTACCCATAAACTTAAGCAATATTTAACTACAATGTTTGTATTATAACAAAATCGCAATTTTACTATTTTTAAGGATTTTCATGAAATTCACTACCTTGTTTTATGCTATTTTTGGTGCGATTATTACTATAGTCGTTTTAAATTTAGTCGCTCTACTTGGAGTGATTGGTGTACAAGATGAGCTTATAGAGGCATCTGAGAGAAGATATCAGTCATATATACTAGCTGATGAACTTCGCCAAAGTTCTGATGATTTAACTAGATTAGCTCGTACTTATAGCGTTACAGGTGATAGTCACTATATTGACCAGTATAATACTATATTAGATATTAGAAATGGTAAAGTTCCAAGACCTATGAATTATGAAAGAATTTATTGGGATTTTGTAGCAGCAACAGGCCAAAAGCCTCGCCCAGATAGTAACGAGACAATTGCTTTGACTAAAAAAATGGAAGCATTAGGCTTTAGTAGAGCCGAGCTAGATAAATTAAAAGAGTCTGAGGCTCGCTCAAATTACTTAGTAGATATCGAAACTAGAGCTATGAATGCGGTAATGGGTAAATTTATGGATAGTAATGGTCAATATACCATCATAGGTCAGCCAGATGTAGGCCTAGCAATTGATTTAACTCATTCTAAAGAATATCACATTGAAAAAGCTAAAATTATGGAGCCAATTGATGAGTTTTTTGTGATGCTTAAGAGCAGAACAGATCAAGAAGTGCAATCTAAAATCGATAAAACTACACTATATTTTGATGCTGTTTTAGGATTATTCATTATTAACATTATCGTGATTGTGCTTGGTTCTATTGTTCTTCGTAAAAAGATAGCTCAAATTGAGCCAGTTAGTGATGGGCTTAGAGGATTTTTTGCTTTCCTTGGACATGAAAAAGATGATTGCAAGACTATAGATATTAACTCAAAAGATGAATTTGGCGTAATAGCTAAAATGATTAATCAAAATATATCAAATTTACGCATTCAAATCGGCTCTGAGCGTAAATTTATTAATGAAACAGTAAAAACTCTAAAAGAGCTATCTCAAGGTAGTTTTAATGTGCGTTTAAATAGCAATTGCGATTCTCCACTAATGAAACAACTACAAGAGACGCTAAACAACATGGCCTTAGCACTTGAAAAAAATATAAATGAGATAGTTAAAATTATAGCCAAATACTCAGAGCATGACTATACTCAAAGAGCTTCAAATGAGAATTTAAAACACTATCTTCTTAAAATGGCTGATGGTGTAAATGAGTTAGGTGATGCTACTGTAGCGATGCTACGCCTATCACAAAAATCCAGTCAAACACTATATGAAGCATCACACAATATGAAAGATGGAATTGATAAATTAAATGAATCATCAAAACTTCAAGCAGCATCTTTACAAGAGAGTGCCGCAGCAGTAGAGGAGTTAAGCAGCTCAATGAATTCTATAAATGAAAGAGCAAATGAGGTTATAAAGCAAAGTGATGATATTAAAAATATTATTATTATCATTAAAGATATAGCTGAACAAACAAATTTACTTGCTCTAAATGCTGCTATAGAAGCTGCTCGTGCTGGTGAACATGGTAGAGGATTTTCAGTTGTGGCCGATGAAGTTAGAACATTAGCTGAAAAAACTGGCAAATCTCTAACTGAAATTGAAGCTAATGTAAATATTTTAACTCAAAGTATTACTGATATGAGTGCTAGCATTAACGAACAAACTGCGGCAATCAATCAAATAAACGAAGCTATGAGCGCTATAGAGAATGGTACAGAACGCAATTATGAAGAAACTACTAAAATAGCTAGTATCTCAAATAATGTTGAAGAGATGAGTGAAGAGATGCTTACTAATATAAATAAAAATAAATTCTAAATACTAAATTTCGCCGATTATAAAAAATTGGCGAAATTTTTTAAAATTATTCAAAAAACCCTTGACAAATAAAATAAAATTAGCTATAATTCCAGCTCACAAGTTAAAGGTGCTGGTGTAGCTCAGCCGGTAGAGCAACTGCCTTGTAAGCAGTAGGTCGGCGGTTCGATTCCGTTCACCAGCTCCATTTATCTTTACAGTGTTTGACCAGATACATATAGCAATCATTATTTTAATTACTTAGGGTGAGATACTCAAGTGGCCAACGAGGGCAGACTGTAAATCTGCTGACTATGTCTTCCGTGGTTCGAATCCACGTCTCACCACCATTGCTATACGCGGGAGTAGCTCAGTTGGCTAGAGCATCAGCCTTCCAAGCTGAGGGTCGCGGGTTCGAGTCCCGTTTCCCGCTCCATTTAAATTTGACTGGGAGCTGTTTTTTGAATTTATATTCTATTCTGCAGTTAATCTTAGTCATTTTTTAGTTTTTCGGTGTTTGTATAATTTTAGTATAACTCTGTTTTGCCAAGCTGAAGTTTCCATATCTAGAAACGCTCATATGGCTCAGAGGTAGAGCACTTCCTTGGTAAGGAAGAGGTCGCGGGTTCAAGCCCCGCTATGAGCTCCATAAAAGTAGAAATAAGAAATACAAAAAATACAAACTTTAAGTATAAAAGTTGAATTTTATAACGGAGGATACAATGGCTAAAGAGAAGTTTTCAAGAAATAAGCCACACGTAAATATTGGTACTATCGGTCACGTTGACCATGGTAAAACTACACTAACAGCTGCTATTTCTGCTGTTTTATCAAGAAAAGGTCTTGCAGAGCTTAAAGATTACGATAATATCGATAATGCTCCAGAAGAAAAAGAGAGAGGTATTACAATTGCTACTTCTCATATTGAATATGAAACAACAAATCGCCACTATGCACACGTTGACTGTCCAGGTCACGCAGACTATGTTAAAAATATGATTACTGGTGCTGCTCAAATGGACGGTGCTATCCTAGTTGTTTCTGCAGCTGATGGCCCAATGCCACAAACTCGTGAACATATACTATTATCTCGCCAAGTTGGTGTTCCATATATCGTTGTTTTCATGAACAAAGCTGATATGGTTGATGATGCTGAACTTTTAGAGTTAGTTGAAATGGAAATTCGTGAACTTCTAAGTGAATATGATTTCCCAGGTGATGATACTCCAATCGTTAGCGGTTCTGCTCTTCAAGCGCTTGAAGAAGCTAAAGCTGGTATAGATGGCGAGTGGTCAGCTAAAATTATGGCTCTTATGGATGCAGTTGATAGCTATATTCCAACTCCAGCTCGTGCAACTGATAAAGATTTCTTAATGCCAATTGAAGATGTATTCTCAATTTCTGGTCGTGGTACAGTTGTTACAGGTAGAATTGAAAAAGGTGTTGTGAAAGTTGGTGATACTATTGAAATCGTTGGTATCCGTGATACTCAAACAACAACAGTTACCGGTGTTGAAATGTTTAGAAAAGAGATGGATCAAGGTGAAGCTGGCGATAACGTAGGCGTTCTATTACGTGGTACTAAAAAAGAAGATGTTGAAAGAGGTATGGTTCTATGTAAACCAAAATCTATCACTCCACATACACAATTTGAAGGTGAAGTGTATATTTTAACTAAAGAAGAAGGCGGTCGTCATACTCCATTCTTTAATAACTATAGACCACAATTTTATGTAAGAACAACAGATGTTACTGGTTCAATCACTCTACCAGAAGGTACAGAGATGGTTATGCCTGGAGATAACCTAAAAATAACTGTTGAACTTATTGCTCCAGTTGCGCTAGAAGAAGGTACAAGATTTGCTATCCGTGAGGGTGGTAGAACTGTTGGTTCTGGCGTTGTGTCTAAAATTATTAAGTAATTTAACTTATGGGTGCGAATTTAATTTGCACCCTTTTTAAGGAAAAAATATGGCAAGTGCAAATAGAGTTAAAATTGGTTTAAAGTGTTCTGAATGTAATGATATTAATTACACAACAACCAAAAATAGCAAAACAAAAACTGAAAAGTTAGAGCTTAAAAAATATTGTCCAAGATTAAAAAAACATACAGCTCATAAAGAAGTTAAGCTAAAATAAGCTAACTTCTTGGCTGTATTTATATAGGGCAATAGCTCCAACGGTAGAGCGCCGGATTCCAAATCCGATGGTTGGGGGTTCGAATCCCTCTTGCCCTGCCACAAAAGGTTAGATATGGAAAAGTTTATAAGTTATTTAAAATTATCACGTGCAGAAGTTGGCAAGGTTATATTTCCTACCAAAGAGCAGATTAGAAATGCTTTTATAACAGTTTTCGCTGTTGTGACTATAGTTTCTTTATTTTTGGCTTTGGTTGATTTAATTATGTCATTTTCTGTTTCTAAGCTTGTATAAGGACATATTATGGCACATAAGTGGTATGCTATTCAAACTTATGCAGGTAGTGAGATGAGTGTCAAAAGAGCCATTGAAAATCTAGTAAAAGATCATGGTATTGAAGAGAAACTTTTAGAAGTTATCGTTCCTACTGAAGATGTAATTGAGATTAAAAATGGAAAGCAAAAGATTAATGAAAGAAGCCTATATCCAGGTTATGCTTTCGCTTATTTGGATCTTGATACTGCACTTTGGCACAAAATTCAGTCTCTTCCTAAGGTTGGCAGATTTATTGGTGAAGCAAAGAAACCTACACCTTTGAGTGATAAAGATATAAATCTTATTTTAGAAAAGGTTAGTAAAAGAGCAGCGCCTAAACCAAAAATTTCATTTGAAACTGGCGAAATTGTTCGTGTTACAGAAGGCCCATTTGCAAACTTTAACGCAACTGTAGAAGAGTATGATATGGTTCATGGTAAACTTCGCTTAAATGTATCAATATTTGGTAGAAGTACACCTGTTGAAATTATGTATTCACAAGTTGAAAAGATAGTCTAAGGAGAGAGTTTATGGCTAAAAAAGTTGTAGGTGAAATTAAATTGCAAATTGCAGCTACAAAAGCAAATCCAAGTCCACCAGTTGGTCCTGCTCTGGGTCAAAAAGGTGTAAATATTATGGAATTTTGTAAGGCATTTAATGAGAGAACAAAAGATATGGCTGGTTATAATATTCCAGTTGTTATCACTGTTTATGCAGATAAAAGCTTTACATTTATCACAAAACAACCACCAGCAACCGATCTAATTAAAAAAGCTGCTGGCATCACTAAAGGCGCGGATAATCCGCTTAAAAATAAAGTTGGTAAGTTAACAAAAGCTCAAATTCTTGAGATTGTTGATAAAAAAATAGTTGATATGAATACAAAAGATAGAGAGCAAGCTGCTAAAATTATAGCTGGTTCAGCTCGTTCTATGGGTATAACTGTAGTAGATTAATCCTTACCACTAGGATTTAAAATTAGTGGTAGCACTTTAAAAATGCGGAGAAATTAATGTCAAAAAAAACTACAAAGAGATTTGCAGAACTACTTAAGAAAGTAGATTCAAATAAAATTTATAATTTAGATGAAGCTATATCGACAGTTAAAACACTTGCTTCAGCTAAATTTGATGAAACAGTTGAAATAGCACTTAAATTAAATGTTGATCCTAGACATGCTGATCAAATGGTTCGTGGTTCAGTAGTTTTACCTGCTGGTACTGGTAAAACTGTAAGAGTAGCAGTAATTGCTAAAGATGCTAAGGCTGATGAAGCCAAAGCAGCTGGTGCTGATATAGTTGGCGCTGAGGATTTTGTTGATGAAATTGCTAAGGGGGTTATCAATTTTGATGTGCTTATTGCTACTCCAAATTTGATGGGCTTAGTTGGTAAAATTGGTCGTCTTTTAGGACCAAAAGGCTTAATGCCAAATCCTAAAACTGGTACAGTAACTATGGATGTTGCTCAGGCTGTTAAAAATGCTAAAGGTGGTCAAGTTAACTTCCGTGTTGATAAACAAGGAAATATTCATGCTGGTCTAGGTAAAGTTAGCTTTACAAAAGAGCAGCTAAATGATAATATCTCTGCCTTTATTAAGATGATAAATAAACATAAACCTGCAGCTGCAAAAGGTAAATATATTAAATCTGCAGCACTATCTTTAACAATGAGTCCATCTATATCTCTTGAAACTCAAGAGCTTATGGATCTTAAATAATTAATATTTTTATCTTAGATTGGAGATAGCCGAGGCGTAAGCTTAATTGAGCGTATTTTCGCTCTCTCTGCTTGAAATCACCGGTCGGAAAGGAGAATGAAAGTGACTAGAAACGAAAAAGCTGAAATTATTTCAAACCTTGAGGCTGAATTTAAAGCTAGCGAAGCTATAGTAGTATGTGACTATAGAGGTTTAAGTGTTAAAAAACTTGAGGCGTTAAGAATTGCTGCTAAAGAGCAAAATGTAAAAGTTCAAGTTATTAAAAACACTTTAGCAAAAATAGCTTTGAATAACTCTGCTAAAGATGGTATGGAGCTTAAAGATACAAATATCTTTGTATGGGGCGAAGACCAACTAGCGGTTACTAAAGTTGTAGCTAAATTTGAAGAAGCTAATAAAGATCTATTTAAAATCAAGACAGCTTATATTGATGGTGAGGTTGCTCCTGTATCTAAAGTTGTTGCATTGTCAAAAATGCCGTCTCGCGACGAACTTATTGCTATGCTACTACAAGTTTGGAATGCGCCAATTCAAAATTTCACTATTGGTTTAAATGCGCTTAAAGAGAAAAAAGAGCAATCTGCTTAATTTAAAAAATAAAATTTAGGAGAATTAAAATGGCAATAACTAAAGAAGATGTATTAGAGTTTATTTCAAATTTATCAGTTCTTGAACTAAGTGAATTAGTAAAAGAATTTGAAGAAAAATTTGGTGTAAGTGCTGCTCCAGTAATGGTAGCTGGTGCTGTAGCTGGCGGAGCTGCTGAAGCTGCTGAAGAAAAAACTGATTTCAATATCGTTTTAGTTGATAGTGGTGCTAAAAAAATAGAAGTAATTAAAGTTGTTCGTGCTTTAACTGGTCTTGGTCTTAAAGAGGCTAAAGATGCTGTTGAAGGTACTCCATCAGTTCTTAAAGAAGGTGCGAGCAAAGAAGAAGCTGAAGCAGCTAAAAAACAACTTGAAGAAGCTGGCGCTAAAGTCGAACTTAAATAATTTACAATTTTGTAGAAGCGAGATTTTCTCGCTTCCAACTCCATTGTCGTTTTTACGATGTTCTTTCAATTAACTATTCTATAGAGGTAATAAAATGCTAAATAGCCTTTATTCTGGAAATCGTCTTAGGGTAGATTTTTCTAATGTTGCTAAAGAGATTGATGTTCCAAATTTATTACAATTACAAAAAAAGAGTTTTGATCATTTTTTAAATCTTGATAATTCACAAACCGAAAGCGGAATCGAAAAAGTATTTAAATCTATTTTTCCTATTCACGATCCGCAAAATAGACTTTCGCTTGAATATGTCAGTAGTGAAATTGGTAAGCCTAGATATACTATTAGAGAGTGTATGGAAAGAGGCTTGACATATTCTGTAAATTTAAAAATTAAAATTAGATTAATAGTTCATGATAGAGATGAAAAAACAGGTGAGAAAATCGGTGTAAAAGATATAAAAGAACAAGAGATATTTGTTCGTGAAATTCCTTTAATGACCGATAGAATTTCATTTATTATTAACGGTGTTGAGAGAGTTGTTGTTAATCAGCTGCATAGAAGCCCAGGTGTGATTTTTAAAGAAGAAGAGAGTCCTACGGTTGTAAATAAACTTATTTATACTGCTCAGATTATCCCTGATCGTGGCTCTTGGCTTTATTTTGAATATGATACAAAAGATGTATTATAT
>SAMEA3663025__coassemble_207_pt1 | contig 10952 bp, 6 predicted proteins | sample SAMEA3663025__metabat2_high_PE_005 | metagenome-assembled genome bin SAMEA3663025 (sample SAMEA3663025) | pig gut metagenome | biome: pig gut; feature: pig-associated habitat; material: faeces | place: France | collected 2012 | reverse complement strand
AAGGTTATTGAAGATGGTAAAATTACGCTTTATCAAGGGCGTGGAAATTTAATAAGTAAATTTGAAATGCTCAAAAAGCTTGGGGCAAAAACTTCAAAAACCTTGCCATATACTCAAAGCTATGATGAGATAGATACGCAGTGAAAAAGATAGCAATCTTAGCTACTGGTGGAACAATCGCTGGTGCTAGTACTGGGCCAATAAATTCAGTATATGAGAGTGCCAAATTTGGTATTAATGAGATTTTAAGCGAATTTAATGAGTTAAAAAGTATAGCCGATATTAGTGCAGAGCAGATTTGTAATATCGGTTCTCAAGATATGAATGAAAAAATTTGGCTTAAACTCTCACATAGGGCAAATGAGTTATTGGCTAATGATAAAATAGATGCGTTAGTTATAACTCATGGAACTGATACGCTTGAAGAGAGCGGGTATTTTTTAACTTTAACCATAAAAAGCCAAAAACCAGTAGTAATAACTGCAGCTATGCGAAGTGCAAACTCTTTAAGTAGCGATGGAGCGATGAATTTATATAATGCTATAAGTGTTGCAGCTTGTAAAAATAGTGCTAATATGGGTGTGCTGGTGGTGATAAATGATGAGATCCACCTAGCTCGTGAGATTATAAAAACAAATACAACAGCATTAAATGCCTTTGCTTCACCAAATTGCGGTAAATGCGGAATTGTACATTATGGCAAGGCGGTATTTTATACCAAAAGTCTTAGACGCCATACGATGCAAAGCGAGTTTAGTGCTAAATTTTGTGAAGATCTATCAAGCTTACAAAATTTGCCATGCGTAGAGATAGTCTATGATTACGCAGGGGCTAGCGGTGAGGCTGTCTATAGCGCTTTAAATTTAGGTGCAAAGGGTATAATCTGCGCAGCTCTTGGCAATGGCAACCTAAGTCCAAATATGCTCCATGCGCTGAAATTTGCAAATTCTAAAGGAGCGATAGTAGTAATCTCAAGTCGTACAAATAGTGGCATAATTAGTGGAGATGAGTTAGATTTTAATAAGTTAAATTTTATCCTTAGTGATTCGCTTAATGCACAAAAGGCTAGAGTGCTTTTAATGCTTTGTATTGCTAGCGGATTTGATAAAGAGATAATAAAAGAAAAATTTAATATTTATTAGAGTAAATTTGTAACATATAAACTGATAAATTTATAAATATTGTAATTTACTATTTTTCTTTTGTTATCTTTAAGTTTTATTAATATATACTATGGAATTCAAAAATTGTCTTAGGAGTTAAGGATGAAAGAAAAACACTACGAGGTGGTGATAGTCGGTGGTGGTATCAGTGGTGGTGCGCTACTATATGAATTAGCAAGATATACAGATGTTAAAAATATTGCATTGGTAGAAAAGTACGGCGGTCTTGCTACGTTAAATTCAAAAGGAACAGCTAATTCTCAGACTGTACATTGTGGTGATATAGAGACAAACTATACATTTGAAAAAGCTCAAAAGGTAAGCAAAACTGCTAGAATGGTAGTAAAATACGGTTTGCAGCACGGCTATCAAGGTAAATATATGTTTGATGGTCAAAAAATGGCAATTGGCGTAGGTGATGTCGAGGTAGATTATATTAAAAATAGATATGAGGAATTTAAAGAGCTTTATCCATATTTAGAGTTTTATGATAAGGCTGAATTAGCTAAAATTGAGCCAAAAATTATTTTAAATAGTGATGGCACTCATAGAGCTGAAAATGTAGTTGGTATGGGTGTAAAAAGTGGAGAATATACTACAGTTGATTATGGTGCATTTACAACTACATTTATAGAAAATGCTAAAAAAGATAAAAGCGAATGCGATGTATATTTAAATTCAAGAGTAGATGAAATTTACCGCAATGGTGATAAATACTATATCCAAACCGCAAATGGCTTATCAATTAGTGCTGATTTTGTTGTAGTAAATGCAGGTGCTCATTCATTATATTTAGCACATAAAATGGGCTACGGTCTAGACTTTGGTTGCTTGCCAGTAGCTGGTAGCTTTTATTTAACTAAGCAAAAACTTCTAAATGGTAAAGTTTATATGGTGCAAAATCCAAAACTTCCATTTGCTGCACTTCATGGTGACCCTGATATCTTAGCTGATGGTTGTACAAGATTTGGACCAACAGCACTTGCATTGCCTAAACTTGAGAGATATCATGAGAATTGGGGTAGCTTCCTTGACTTTTGTAAGACTTTAAATTTTGACACAGCTATTGCCGGTATCTTGTTTGATCTATTTAAAGATAGTGAAATTCGTAACTATGTCTTACGTAATTTCTTATTTGAAGTACCATATCTTAATAAAAAACTATTTGTAAAAGATGCTAGAAAAATTGTCCCAAGCCTAACTACAAATGATATCTATTACGCTAAAGGTTTTGGCGGCGTTCGCCCACAAGTTTTAAATAAAACTGAGAAAAAGCTAATGCTAGGTGAGGCAAGTATTAATCCAAAAACTGGTATAATTTTTAATATGACACCAAGTCCAGGGGCTACTAGCTGTCTTGGCAATGCATTAAGGGATGTTCGTGAAGTTTGTGAATATCTAGGTAGGAACTTCAACGAAGCTAAGCTAAACGAAGAGCTATTTGACTAATATCAGGCGGAGAAATCCGCCTAAATTCTGCCAAAATTCTCATCATTTATCCTTAAATTTGGTATAATTACCAAAATTTAGGAGTAAATATGAAAAAAACAAAAATAGTAGCAACAATTGGCCCGTCTAGTGATTCTATTGAGGTTATTAAATCTTTAATTATAGAGGGAGTAAATGTATTTAGACTAAACTTCTCACATGGAACACATGAATATCATCAATCTACAATTACTAAGATAAAAGAGGCTTCAAATGCCTTAGGAATCAGGGTTGGAATACTTCAAGATATCTGCGGACCAAAAATTAGAATTGGTACATTAAATGAACCATTTGAGTTAAAAGCAGGTGATAGATTAAATGTATTAAAAGAGAGTATAATTGGCCGCAAAAATGGAGAAATTTATGAACTTAGCATAAATCAGCCTCAAATTTTATCCTTGTTAAAAGAGGGTGAATATATATATTTATATGATGGAATGATAAAGGCTAAGGTAGTAAAATGTCTGCCAGATATGATTGAAACTGTAATAGAAAATGATGGCATACTAAGCTCAAATAAAGGGGTAAATTTCCCAAATACTAAACTAAATATCGATGTTATTACTCAAAAAGATAGAGCTGATATGTTATTTGGAGCACAAAATGGAGTAGATTTTGTTGCTATTAGTTTTGTGCAAAATGCAAATGATATTATAAATGCTAAAGCTATATTAAAAGAGTTTGGCTCAAGTGCTAAGGTATTTGCTAAAATAGAGAAATTCGATGCAGTTGAAAATATTGATAGCATAATAGAAGCTAGTGATGGAATTATGGTTGCTCGTGGAGATCTTGGTATTGAGGTGCCATACTATAAAGTTCCAACCATTCAAAAGCTAATTATTAAAAAGGCTAATGCCGCAAACCGCCCAGTAATTACTGCTACACAAATGATGCTCTCAATGGCAAAGAGTCAAAGTGCAACAAGAGCTGAAATAAGCGATGTAGCAAACGCTGTATTAGATGGAACAGATGCTGTTATGCTAAGCGAAGAGAGCGCTGTAGGTATAAATCCGGTAGCAGTGGTTAAGTCTATGAGTGCAACAATAGTCCAAAGTGAGCTTATATATCCATATGGCAAATTTGATGAGTTTGAATTTGCTGATGAAACTGATATGGTAGCAAGTGCTAGTTCGCATTTGGCTCAAAGAATAGGCGCAAATGCTATTATTTCGATTACTAGTAGTGGTTCAAGCGCTATTAAGATGGCTCGTAATCGTCCAACTATGCCAATAATAGCTGTAACTCATGATGAGAGCGTGGCTAGAAGTTTGACTATTGTTTGGGGTGTAACTCCAAGTTTAGTTGTGCCACAAAATCAGTTAAATCTGCTTTTAGCCAACACTATAAAAGGATTAAAAGATGCAAATTTAATAAGCGATGAAGCCACCTATACGCTTACAGCAGGCTATCCAGCTGGCAAAATTGGTAGTACAAATTATATAAGAATTTTAAGAAAAGAGCAAATAAAATACTATCTAAATGAGGTAAAATAGTGGAAAGATTAAATTTAAAAATCGCTAATAGTGATATTGCTCTAATCTATGAACATAGTAGCGAATTGCCACTTGTTGGAATTAAGCTTGTCTTTAAGGTGGCTGGAAGTTGCAATGAAAAAAAACATGGCATAGCTACAATGGCTGCTGAATTGCTAAGTGAAGGTAGTAAAAGACTAGGTAGTAATGAGTTTAATAGGGCACTTGATATGCGTGCGATTTTACTTAGTGCTAGCGCTGGATATGAGACTTTTGAAATTAGCTTAGAGTGTTTAAGTGAACATTTTGAATATGGTTTTGATATGCTGTTAGAATTACTAGCTCAGCCAAATTATGATAAAAATATCCTAAAAAAACTAAAAACCCAGACACTTGGCATAATTGCTTCAAATAACAGTGATTTTGATTATCAAGCAAGCAATGCATTAAAAGCAATTTTATATCCAAACTCACGCTTAGCTGCACCTAGTATCGGCACACCTGAAAGTATCGCTCAAATTGAGCTTGGCGATATTAAAGAGTTTATAGAAAATAGTTTAAATTTAGAAAATATGTTTATAGTTTTAGGCGGTGATATAGCGCTTGAGAGAGTTAAATTTGATAGATTAGCTGATGTATTAAAAGTTGGAGAGGTTAGAGAGTTAAGTCCTGTAGAAGTTAGCATTGAACAAAGAGAAGAGATAATTTCTAGACCAAGCCAGCAGGCTTATATATATTTTGGCTCACCGCTTAAATTTGCTTTAGAAGATAGATATAAGCTGAGTGTAGCAATGTTTATTCTAGGTAGTAGTGGATTTGGATCTAGGCTTATGGAAGAGATTCGTGTAAAGCGAGGACTAGCATATAGCGTATATTGTTCGGCTAATTTAAATCTTAGCTATAATTCAATGAGTGGATATTTGCAGACTAAAAATGAGAACAAAGATAAAGCTATACATCTAATAAAAAGTCAGATTGCCAAATTTGTCAAAAAGGGCGTAACTCAAAAAGAGTTAAATGCAGCTAGAAATTTCTTGCTTGGTAGTGAGCCACTTAGAAAAGAGACGATGTTTAAGCGTCTTGCAATAGCTCAAAAAGAGTATTATCAAGGCTATGATTTGGGCGAATTTGATCTAAATTTAGAGCGTATTAAATCACTAAAGCAAAAGGAGATAAATGAGTTTATAGCTAACCTTGAAGAGCTTAATTGGCTTAGTATTGCGTGCTTGTATAGTTGTCTATATAGCGAGCCAAAATAGTGGAGTACAAGGAGTTAAAAGAGCTAGGTATCGCAAGCTTACTTGATCTAGCTTTGATTTTGCCTAAAAGCTTTGATGATTTGCGTGTTAAAAATGAGCCAAGTATCGGTGAAAATAGTGTAGAAATTGAGATTAAATCATCTATAACTCGTCCTACGATGCTTAGTATTTTGGCCTATTGTATCTCATGGGAGTGTGATGTTTCTATTGTGATATTTAATGCTAGGCCATGGCATTACGCCTCTTTTAAGCGTGGCAAAAGACTCTATATCCATGGTAAATCCGTATTATATAATGGGCTTTGGCAGTTTAGTAATCCTAAAATTATTACAAAAGTTGGCCAGATTATTCCACATTATAAAAGAGCATTAAAAGACAACCAAATTCAAAATTTAATCAAAAAATATATAAATTTAGAATCCTTAAAATCTCAAGGATTAAATGGTGATGAGGCTAGGCAAATTTTAGCCTTACATGAACTTAGCGATGAGGCTTTAAATTCGGTTATGAATTTAAATAATAAACAGCTAGATACACTTAAATTTATTGAAATTTATAATTATCTAAAAAAGCTTAGTGCTAAAAAGGTGCTTTTTAAGGCCACTGCTATTAAGCCCTATAATATCACGCATTGGCTTAGCTCATTGCCTTTCATTCCTACAAGCGATCAGATAAAAGCATTAGAAGATATTAAGGAAGATTTAGCTAAAAGTATAGCAGCAAAGCGTGTAGTAATGGGTGATGTAGGAAGCGGTAAGACTTTGGTAATCTTGGGCGCAGCACTACTTAATTATCCAAACCGCTCGATTTTGATGGCACCTACAACTATTTTAGCTACACAGCTTTATAACGAGGCTATGAGGCTTTTGCCTGATTTTGTGAGAGTACAATATCTACAAAAAGGGGCAAAAAATGTAAATTTAAATGACGCAGATTTGATCATTGGTACTCATGCTTTACTATATCAAGAACTTCCAAAAAGTACTCTTATAATGATTGATGAGCAGCATAGATTTGGTTCTATTCAAAGACAAAAAATAGATGAATTAACGCGCGATGAGAGCTTAAGGGCGCATTTTTTACAGTTTAGCGCCACACCAATTCCTAGAACGCTTTCACTCATTGAGTCTGAATTAGTAAGCTTTAGCTTTTTAAAAGAGATTCCATTTGCTAAGCAAATTAGCACACATATTATTCAAAATAGTGGATTTGGCGCACTTTTAGAACATATCAAAGAGCAAATTTCGCAAAATAAACAGACGATCATTGTTTATCCACTAGTAGAAGAGAGCGAGGTAAACAATTATCAAAGTCTAAGTGTAGCTGCGCCATTTTGGTTAAATAAATTTCAAAAAGTCTATGTAACACATGGTAAAGATAAGCAAAAAGATGATATCTTAGAACAGTTTGCAAATGATGGAAATATTTTATTAGCTACGACTATTGTTGAGGTTGGAATCTCTCTTCCACGGCTTTCAACTATCGTAATTGTGGGTGCTGAAAAGCTAGGACTTGCTTCACTTCATCAGCTGCGTGGTAGGGTTGGTAGAAATGGTGGGCGAGGTTGGTGTTATTTATATACTAAGCTCGCAAGTATTCCAAGTAGATTAAATGAATTTGCTCAGACGCTTGATGGATTTGTTGTAGCTAAAATTGATTTAAAAAACCGTCAAGCTGGTGATATTTTAGATGGAACAATGCAGCATGGAGCTACATTTGAATACTATGATATGGACGAGTTAATAACTCAACGAGCTAAAAAACGACTAGCAGATTTTAAAGCTAAAAATGTAGTATAAATTTATATTTGGTAAAAATTTAGTATAATAAGATAAAAAATCTAGGAAAAAGCCATTGAATATCGATAAAATTCGCCAAAATATCATATTAAAAGATGGGATTTATTATTTTGACTGGACAGCTAGTGGGCTTGGGTATATACCAATTGAAGATGAAATTAGGCGAATGCTTCAAACCTATGCTAATACACATAGCGAGTGCAGTGAATGTTCTAATATTACTACAAACTACTATGAAAATGCACGTACTGGAATAAAAAGATTACTAAGATTACAAAGTGATTTTTTGCTTTTACCATGTGGGCAAGGTAGTAGTGCTGCGATTAAAAAATTTCAAGAGATAATGGGAATTTATATCCCACCAGCAACTAAAATGGCTTTAAATATTGATTTTGATAGTATTAAAAAATCTTTACCACTTGTAATTGTAGGACCTTATGAACATCATAGTAATGAGATTAGTTATAGAACTGGGATGTGTGAGGTAGTTCGTATTCCATTGGCTAGAGATGGTGGGCTTCACTGGGGTGAGCTTGATAAAATTTTAAAAATCAATGCCAATAGAAAAATCATAATTAGCATAAGTGCTGCTTCAAATGTAACTGGTATAAAGACAAATTTGGCTATGCTAAATGCAGCTGCTAAGCGATATGGCGCTATAATTGCTGTAGATGCCTCAAGCCTTATTGCTTATGAAAATGTAGATAGCTCGCTTTGCGATGCGATATTTATCTCGCCACATAAGCTGCTTGGTGGTGTTGGGAGTTGCGGTATTTTAGCAATTAGAAAGTCGCTATTTAGCTCAAATTTACCGACATTTTCAGCTGGTGGAACAGTAGGCTATGTCAGTAAAAAAAGTATTCATTATCTAGAAGATATAGAGAAAATTGAAGATGCTGGAACCCCAGCGATCACTCAGTTAGTTAGAGCATATTTAGCATTTGAGCTTAGAAATAGGGTTGGTTTAGAGTTTATAAATGAGCAAAAGACTTTGCTTATGGATAAATTTGAGCTAGGGCTTTCTAATATAAAAGGTGTGATAGATTATGTGCCTAAAAATTTAGAAAGGCTAGCTATTTTTGCTTTTAATATTAAAGGTATTTCACCTTTTGATTTAGCTCAGGTTTTAAGTAAAAAATTTGGAATTCAAAGTCGTGCTGGATGTTCATGTGCTGGGCCATATGGTCATGATTTATTGGGATTAAAAGATGATGAACCTTTAAGCTTTAAGCCAGGCTGGTTGCGTGTGAGTTTGCATTGGTCTCATAGTTTAGATGATGTGGATTATTTGCTTAATGCTATTGGGCAAGCTAGAAAGGATTTGATTTAAAATTTAGTATTAATTTGAGACTTGTATTTAAGTCTCAAATTAATGATTTTAATTAAATAGATTTTGCAAGCCATTTATCAGCTCTTTAGCGCCTTGACTTTTTTCCTTATCGTTGTCAAAAAGTTTATCTATTCCTTTGCTAATTTCTTCATTTATTTTCTCTTTGATATAGTTTGAGCTGATAGAATATTTTGGTTCATCGCTTGTGCCAGTTATCTTTATATCGATATCTGTTTTTTCTATATTGGCTGTTATTGGAATATTGATAGCTTTTGTAGCAGTATCTAAACTACCATTAGCTATACTGATATTTGCCTTTTGCGAGTTAAGCTGAGTTATAAAATTTATTAAATTTAGATCAATTGTTCCTTTTAAATAGCCATCTTTAAATACTTCTTTTGTGATATCTTTTTGAATTGCTGTGCTTATTAGCGTAGTTAACCCACTTCTTGCTAATTGACCTTTGGCTATATCGGCATTAAAATCTCCTTTGGCACTATCTAGATTATAGTTAGCATTTAGCGTAGCTTGACCCTCGTAAAATGGCATAAAATCTAAAAATTCAAGCAATTTTGCAATCTCAAATGTTGATAGATTTAAATTTGCTTTATTATCTTTGATATCAATTTTTAGTTTTGAGCCTATAAAATCGCTATTTAATGTGGCGTTTACACTCTCATTGATTGATATTTTTCCGCTTGGATTTAGTGCGCCATTTAACTTCATTCCAGTTAAAAACTCAAGTTTTGCAAGGCTTGGTATATCTGCGCTATATAGTGCTTCTAGGCTATTTTTATTAATATCATAGCTTCCATCAAATTTATTTATTGTAGCTAAATTTGAATTAATTATGGAGGCAAAATGCACGGTTGAGTTGGTAAATGTTGGTTTGATATGTGCGTTTAGTGTTGTATTTTGTGGAAATTCTTTATTAGTTAGTTCTTTTAAATTAGCTGCATTTAATACACCATTTTCAAGCTTTATATCGCCTTTTCCATTTAGATTTGCTATATCAATGCTATCTAAATTTAGTTCACCATTTAGTTCACCATTTAAAAGTGGTTTTTGTCCAATCATCAAAAATATATTTTGAACTAGGATATTTTGAATTTTAGCCTTTAGTTTTCCATTATCAAGATTTGCTGTGATTATGCCATCCATTGCTTTAATATCTACATTGGCGCTTTTTAGTGGTGATTTTTGATTATTTAAATTGGCATCTATATCTGCATTTAGAGCGATTTGGCCAGATAGTTTTGTGCCTGAGATATTGCCAAACTTAGCTAAATCTGGTACTAGTGCTTGGGCATTTGCTTTGGCAGTATTTTGGGCTAGATTGTAGCTAGCATCTAGATTGTTTAGGTTTAAAATTTCAGATATTAAATTTGCTTTAAGTTCTGCATTATCACCTTTTAGTGCGGCTTGAATATCTGAATTAAAGCTTACATTTTTAGGTAGGCTTGCACCTATCATTTTATTTAATTCATTAGCATTAATTATTCCACCATTTATATTTATACTTACATTTCCAGCTCTTTTGTTTGGATCATTTAGTGCGGTAATTAAAGCAGCCCCATTAATATTGCCATTTAAAATTGCTGGCATTGAAACTAGCTTTAAAAGCTCGTTTAGTTTTATTTTTTTAATATCAGCGTTTATTTTATTATCTGCCATTTTAGCAGTTATAACCCCACCTAATCCACTTATATCAGCATCTAAAAACTCTAAATTTCCATTAGATATTTTTGTATTGGCTTTGGCTGTAATTTCTCCGCTTAGTTTTTGGCCAATTATTGGTTCTAGCTTGGCTAAGTTTGGGATATTTAAATTCAGATCACTATTTAATACATTTTCATCTATATTGTATATAGAATTTAGAGCTGCTGCAACAGCAATTGGTGTGGTAATTATACTTTTAGCTTTAGCTGTGCGACCTTCTAGATTTAGATTTGAATCAGCCTTTATAGTAAAATTATTTGGTAAATTAATTCCATAATCAGCTGCAATTAACTCATTATTTGTTATAGCTTTTGGTATATTTAGGCTAGCTGTTCCACTATATAGTGTGTCCTTGCTAGTGATATCAGCTTGGATATTCATATTGCCTGTTATGTATGGTTTGCCTAGAGCAATAGCTGTGATTTGAGCTAAATTTAATGATTTAGCATCTAGCTTTATCTCAAGTGGAGCAAAGTCCTTGATTCTAGCTGCAAAACGTAAATTTGACCCAACAATCTTGCCGCTACCATCGGCGATGAAGTTGCTAAGTTTACCAATGACCTTACCTTTTAGGTTAATATCATCTTTTATAGCTATTCCAAGGTTGCTCAAATCGCTTGTAGTTGTGGTATAATTAAGATCAAGTGCTTGGCTAAATAGGCTATAATTCCCATAAACTCTAGCTTTTAGGGCGTTATTGACATTAGCAGTTATATCAAGAT
>SAMEA3663025__coassemble_201_pt1 | contig 11056 bp, 10 predicted proteins | sample SAMEA3663025__metabat2_high_PE_005 | metagenome-assembled genome bin SAMEA3663025 (sample SAMEA3663025) | pig gut metagenome | biome: pig gut; feature: pig-associated habitat; material: faeces | place: France | collected 2012 | reverse complement strand
GTGGGGCTAAAGCCTTTATTCTCGCAACAAAGCCAGCGATAGTTAGTATCGCTGTGCCTTTATGTTGCTCGGGTTTTTTTAGTGGCGACTTTGTTGCCACGCTAAAAGAACATTAAAATAAATTTTTATATAAGATAATCAACCTTATTAAATTTGGAATAAAAATTGCTTTACATACAAGAAATTATTTGAATTTACAAATAAAGGACTTGTATGAAAGCGATTAAAATATTGCTTCTAGCATTATTTATGGCACTTAGCGCACAGGCTGCTATGATTAAAGAGTTAGCTAGTGTTGTAGGTGTTCGTGATAACCAACTAATCGGTTATGGATTGGTTGTTGGTTTAAATGGCACAGGCGATGGTAGTAGTAGCGAATTTACCATTCAATCGCTATCAAATATGCTTCAAACGGTCAATGTCAAAGTCGATCCAAATGATATCAAATCTAAAAATACAGCTGCTGTTATGGTTACAGCAAAGCTTCCTCCTTTTGCTCGTCAAGGTGATAATCTAGATGTTACAGTTAGTTCCATTGGTGATGCTAAAAATTTAATTGGCGGAACGCTTTTGCTTACAGCACTTAAGGGTGTTGATGGTGATATTTACGCTCTAGCTCAAGGCGCTTTAACGCTTGGTGGCTCAACTGCAAAAGGCGGAAATCATCCAACGGTTGCAACTATAATGGATGGTGCTTTGGTTGAAAAAGAGGTAGTATATGATATCTATAATAAACCAAATGCAAATTTAAGTCTAAAAAATTCAAGCTTTCAAACTGCAATAGATATGCAAAATACTATCATATCTAAATTTGGTGCTGGTTCGGCAATGGCGCTTGATCCTAGAACCATTACTTTAACTAAGCCATCTGGTATTAGTATGGTGGAGTTTTTAGCTAGCGTGCTAGAGACTGATATGAACTATAAGGCTGAAGATAAGATTATAATCGATGAGCGTACAGGTACGGTAATAAGCGGCATAAATATCAAGGTTGAGCCTGTTATAATCTCCCATGGCGCTATTACAATTCAGATTGATGGAAGCGGATTTGATCCGGCTGCACCTGCTGCTGGTGATGTAGATATCGGTAATGTAGCGATTAATACTAATACAAACACAATTAAAATGAATCAAGGAAATGTCACAGTAGCTAATATCACAAGGGCTTTAAATAAGCTAGGCGCAACACCAAAAGAGATTATAGCAATTATTGAGAATTTAAAACGAGCTGGAGCGATCCAAGCTGGCGTGGAGGTGATATGATGAGAGTAGATACTAGCGCAGCACTTAGTGCGTATAATGCTGCAAGTACGCAAAATATAGGCAATACAAAACCTGTTGATGATGTAGCGCTTAGAGAGCAAACTGATGCTTTTGAGGCATTTTTGGTTAAGGAGGTTTTAGATATTGCATTAAAAAATGAAAATCCGCTATTTCCAGAAGATCCGGGCGATAAGATTTATAACTCTATGTATAATGATGCAATGAGTAAGGCGCTAAGTGGTGGATTTGGATTTTCTGAGTTGTTATATAATTTTTTAAAAGAGAGAGCCTAAATAAAAGTTGAATTTTTCCGATTTAGCTTAAATAAAATAATTAGCTAAAAAGGATTTACGATGATAGGTTCTATAAAAGCAGGTGCTATCTATAATAGCATCGTAACACCAAAAAACGAAGAGAAAAAAAACGAACAATTAACACAAACTCAAAGTAGTGGTAACTCTAAGATAAAAGAGCTAACTGCGATGATACAAAAAGGCGAGTATAAAGTAGATATAGACGCCCTTTCTAAAAAAATCGCAGATTCTTTGATCTAAATTTAACTGCTTCTTTGAGTAATCAAAGGAGCAAAATATGGTAAAACACTATCTAGACGAGGCTATATCGGAGCTTGGTGAATTAATAGCAATCACTAAGCAAGATATAGAAAATATTCAAAAAGCTGACCACTCACATGTAGATGACCACAGCAAGAAAAAAACCGAATTAGTCCGAAAATTTGAAAAAACTAAATCTCAGCTTGATAATGAATTAGTCAAACTAGCTCAAGCTAATGCTGGCACAGATTTAGCTAGTATATTATCTGATGAGATAAAAGATAGATTAGCTCAATTAAGAGACTCATTAGAAACTCTCCAAAAATTTAATAAAGAATATGCTAAATCAGTAGTTGTGGTCAAAGAATTCTATGACTCACTACTAAAGACAATGCTAGGCGCACAAAATCCAAGCTCATATGGAGATGGGACAAAATCTAGCCTAGCAGATGCTGAAAAACTACTAAAATTAAGGATTTGATATGGGAATTTTTGATTCTTTATACACAGGCGTGAGCGGTCTAAATGCAGCTCAAATTCAAATTCAAGTAACAGGGCAAAATATCACCAATGTAAATAGTGATTACTATACTCGCCAAAGGGTGGTCCAATCAGCTGCTAATCCGCTTCATGCAACTCCTGGCGATATTGGGCTTGGAACTAGAGTTGATACGATTGTAAGGATTCATGATGAATTTACCTTTACTAAACTAAAAACTGCATCATCAAATAAAGAGTGTACATCTTATAAAGAGGATATTTTAAAAGAGATTACTCAAAGATTTCCAGATTTGCAAGATACAGGGTTGCTAAATGATATCCAAAACTACTATCAAGCGTGGAATAATTTTGCTTCCCACTCATATGAATCTAGTCAAAAAGAAAATTTGTTAAATATTACAAATACGCTAACTCATAGAGTAAATGATACTGCGCTTCAGCTACAGACTATACATAAAAGTATAAATGATGATATCGTAATAGCAGTAGAGGAGATAAATCGCTTAGGTCAGCAAATAGCAGATATAAATAGGCAAATTCAATCAGTTGAGGGTAAAAGTGGCTCAGTTAATGCTAATGATCTAAGAGATAAAAGAGACCAGCTAGAATCTACAATGGCAAATTTAGTTAATATTTCAACATTTAAAAATGATATTATGTCTGATAGTAGATATGGTGGTGCAATGACTGACCAAGGCAAAGATTATACTCTAGCAATTGATGGTATAACGCTTGTTGAAGGGGTAAATTTTCACCCATTAAAGCTAGATACGCAGGCCTCTAAAGATGGATTTGCCACTATATACTATGAGTTAAATGATGAAACTAGAGTAGAAATGAGTAATAAAATTACTAATGGCAAACTAGGTGCTATGCTTGATTTGCGTGGTAGAAATGTAGATGAGCATGGTGAATTTATGGATGGAACTATTACTGATTTTAGAAATAACCTTGATACATTTGCTCAAACTATGATTGTTCATACTAACAATATCTATGCGTTATCAGCTCAAGATAAGATGCATAGCATAGATTTAAAAGATATGGATAAGGATATGACGCTACAAAACTATAGCTCATATATACAAAGTGGGAGCTTTGATGTAGTTGTCTATAATGCTTCAGGGAAAGAGGTCGCTAGAAAATCTATAAATATCGATGCATCAACTACTATGAATGATACAACACAAGGAACATCAATCGTTTCGCAGTTTAATTCAAATGTCGATGGTAATGGCAATAATAATACAAATGATGATTTAGATGATTATTTTGAGGCGATTTATACATTTGACCCAAAAATAGGAATGGGAAAACTAGGCTTTATTCCAAAAGGTGCTGAGGGCGAATATACAATCTCAATTGAAGATAATGGGACAAATTTTGCTGGTGTTTTTGGTATGAGTCAGTTCTTTGAAGGAACTAAGGCATCAAATATGCAAGTTGAACAAAGTCTAAGAGCTGATAGTTCTAAAATACAAGGTAGCAAAGCTCCAATAGATGGCGATAATACTATGGCAAATGAGATGGTATTGCTGCAAACTAAACAAGTAGATTTTATCAATAAAGATGGCAGTATAAAAAATGAAACAATCAGCGGATATTATCGTTACTTAACATCAGATATTGCTGGTAGAACTGAATCAGTAATTGCGCTAAACTCAACTAATCAATCTCTATATGCTAGCGTATATGCTGAGCATCAAAGCATTAGCGGGGTAAATATTGATGAAGAGTTATCAAATTTAATTCGTTTTCAAAGTAGCTATGGCGCAGCAGCAAAGATTATAACTACAGTCGATCAGATGTTAAATACGCTCCTATCTACAAAACAATAATGAATAGACTAAAACTCGCCCTAGATGATGAACTCTCTAGGGCAAATACTACAAATGGCCTTTATAGTGCTGCTGATCCACTTCAAATCGCTACTAAATTTAAAACCGATCCAGTAATAACGCTTATTTGTGCGCTTTTTGCTTATGGTAATGCTAGGGCAATTGTGAAGTTTTTAAGTGGATTGGATTTTAATATTTTAAGCTTAAGCGATAAGGATATTTTAGATATTACTTTGGAGAAAAAATATATCTATAGATTTCAAAATAGCTTAGATGTGGCGCAAATTTTTGTAACGATGGCAAAAGCTAAAAGGGAGTTAGATTTAGAAAATATAATACAAAAAGGTTCTCAAGATAGTGCTATTATTTATGGTATAAATATGCTTATTAATGAAATTTATAGGCTTAATGAGTACCGCTCAAGTGGGTATGAGTTTTTCTTTGGTAAAGAGTTTAAAACTGAACCTAAAAGCCCATATAAACGCTATAATATGTGGCTTAGATGGATGGTAAGAGATAGTGATATTGATCTTGGATTATTTAAAAATATTAATAAATCAAATTTAATCTTACCGCTTGATACGCACACTCACAAAGTAGCTCAAGCAATTGGCCTATGTAGCCGCAAAAGCTATGATTATAAAGCAGCTAAGCAGATTACTGATAATTTAACTCTATTTGATCCAAATGATCCAATTAAATATGATTTTGCTTTATATCGCATAGGTCAAAGCGGTAATTTACAAAAATTTTTAGAACGCATAAAAGGGTAAATTTAATAAAAACTTGCTAATATAATAGCTAAAAATTAAGCGAGTAAAATATGGAAAATAGACTAAAAGAGTTAAAAAAAGCTACTAAAAAATTACAAATTTTAAATCAAAACCAAAGAGCAAATTTAATACAAAAAATAGCTGATGCAATAGAAAATAATATAGCTAAAATTATAGAAGCTAACGCAATAGATTTACAAAATGCTAAGGATTTAAGTCCAGCTTTGCAAGATAGATTAAAACTAGATGAAGTGCGTATAAAGTCTCTTGCAGATGGGATTAGAGATATAGCAATGTTAAAAGATCCAATTGGTAAAATTCACGATGGCTGGAGTGCTAAAAGCGGATTAAAGATAGAAAAGATTAGCGTTCCACTTGGCGTGATTGCTATGATATACGAATCTAGACCAAATGTCACAGCTGAAGTAGCTGCTCTTGCTATTAAAAGTGCTAATGGCTGTGCATTAAAGGGTGGCAAAGAGGCTATAAACTCAAATTTAGCTCTTGCAAGTATAATCAAAAATAGCCTAGGTGAGTATGGTGGCTGTATAGAGTATTTTGATATTAGCAGAGATGAGGTGCTAGAGTTTATTAGAATGGATAGATATATAGATTTAGTAGTTCCTAGAGGAGGAGAGGGGCTGGTAAAATTTGTAAGTGCTAACTCCTCTATACCTGTATTAAAGCATGATAAGGGAGTCTGTCATATCTATGTTCATAAGGCTGCAAATATTCAAAAAGCATTAGATATCTGCGTAAATGCCAAATGCTCTCGTCCAGGTGTTTGCAATGCTGCTGAGTGTGTGCTAGTTGATGAGAGTATTGCTGCTGATTTCTTGCCACTATTAAAAGCTAGACTTGATAAATTTAGTGTAAAAATTCACGGCTGTCAAAAGAGTGTTAATATAATAAATTGCTTTGAAGCTACAGACAAAAGCTATTATAATGAGTATTTAGATTTTGAGTTGAATTTAAAAATTGTAGGTAGTTTGTATGAGGCGTTAGATCATATTGATGAATATAGTAGCGGACATAGTGAAGCGATTATAAGCGATGATTATGCTGCTTGTGAGGAATTTTTAAGCCGTGTTGATAGTGCGTGTGTCTATGCAAATGCTTCAACTAGATTTAGCGATGGGGGAGAGTTTGGCTTTGGCGCAGAGGTTGGTATTAGCACTTGCAAAATGCATGCTCGTGGTCCTGTAGGCGTAGATGAACTAACGACTTACAAATATATTATTAGAGGTCAAGGCCAGATTAGATAACTACTCTAGCCTAAAGGTGAAAAATTGGCTGTGATATTTGCTATCACCTAATCCACTATACTGTGTGATGGCTGCATCAATATTTCCAACTTCTTGATATAAAAATCCAAGTGCTAGCCTAGCCTCGCTATAGGTTGGGTTAGTAAGTTTAGCAAGTTCAAGATAAGCGATGGCACTATCAGGATGATTTGCACCAATACTTGCAACACTGGCTAAAAATAGCGTGTTTGCATCCTCTTCTTTTTCAGTATTTACTAGCTCATTATAGATAGTATAGGCCTCTTCATAGTGTCCTGTAAATAGGCTTAAATATGCTAATGTGTGTAAAATATCCTTAGTATTATCAGATGAGATTTTTAAGTCTTTAATAATACTTTCACGCTCTATATTTAGCAATCCTGCGATTTGTAAAAGTTTAATATATTCAGTTTTGATAATGGTTGCACCGCCATAGAGAGTACCTTTATCTAGTTTGGTTGTTAGGAATTTAACCTGGATATCTTTAGCGTAGTTTTTGATATTTTTTACATCAAAACGAGTAACTGAGTAGATTATATTAGTTAGTACATCGTTTGGTAGCTTTTGGTTTAACTTATCAGTAGTTAAGATTACGATATCATTTCTATCTGTAATATAGGCACATATAATGTTAAATACGATATTTAACACGCTTTCATTATAGTTTTTATCTAGCCAATCATTTAGTGCACCTTGATTTCCTTGGGTTAGTTGAATCATTGCTTTATAGATATTATCTTGGTCTAGATTTGTATCTGCATCCATTGTATCCATTACTTCTTTTGTAAGGCGCTTAGCATCTCTGCCTATCATTTTAGCAGCCATTATAGCGTATGCGCCAGCTATGTAGTTAGATGGGTCTAGGTGATAGCTAGTTACAAAGTGCTTATATGCTTGGGCAAAATCACCTAACTGAGCAAATGTAAGAGCTAGATTAAACTGAACAATTGAGTGGTTTGGATATAGTTTTGTAATCTCTAAAAAGTCGCTATTAGCTTCTCTTAGTTTATTATTTAGTGCTTTAAAAATTGCTTGAGATAGCATTACATTAGCTTTAGATACTATACCACTAGTCTCTAGATACTCATCAGCTATACTACTTTCATCAACAAATAGGCTCAGGCCACCTTTTCTTATATATTCGATTGTTTGCTTAGGATTAAAGGCTTTGTATGGAGTGAAATAAAATAGAATTTGATAAAGGCTATTTTGGTCAAAAAATTTAGTTAAATCATAGTTATTTTGGGCTAAATTTATATCAAAAAGCTCTGGATTTAAAACTGTCTTAATAGGATATGTATCACGTACAAAAGTGGAGTTAAAATCATTTAACATTTTTAAAGTTTTAGCTGCTGAGCCAAATTCTCCTGTTTTTAAATCAATTAGCGATATGGCTAGATATGTTGATGGAGCATTTTTTTCATCAACTAGCGCTTTATTTAGATACTTTTTAGCCTCTTTATACTCTCCAAGTCGTGCATGAAGAAGTCCAAGAGGCAGGCTAATATCATAATCTTCAACTGCTTTAATAGCTTGAATAGCCTCTTGATCTTCGTGTAGGTAGCTTAGAATTTTAGATCTTAGATACTCTTTTTGGCTGGTATAGTATTTTGAATTTGATAAATCTAAAGCATGTAAAGCTTCTATATAGTAGCCTCTATAGTAGTTTACAAGGGCATTATAAAACTCATATAAATTGACATCACTATCTCTATTTATAAAGGCATTAGCTAAATCAATATAGTATTCAAAAAGCCTTTCATCATTAATTTCTAGTGCGCAAACGGCTAAATTTATAGCACTTACGGCTATATTTTCATTATTAGCAATAGCATCTTTAAATGAATTAATCGCATCTTTAAATAGCCCTTGATTCATCTTTGATACGCCTAAGTTGTAGTTTGATAGAGATTCGTTATAAACAGCAATATTTTCATATATTTTTAGAGCTTCGGCTTTGTTTCCGCTCTCGTAGAGTTTGTTAGCTTTAATTAACATACTATCTATTTTTGAGCTTTGGAATTTTTGAGTTATGGTTGGCGGTGTGATAAGTTTTGGCTCTTCTAACTTTATAACTTGTGATTCTGGTTCATCTGAGCCAAAAAATGCCACAATTAAAGCAGTAATGAGTAGAATAAAAATTAAAATGCTAGCGCCAATTAGCATTAAAAGCTTTTTGGTTAGTTTAAATTTAGATTTAGCCCCCTCAGACTCTTGAGGTGTCTCCTCCTTTGTCTCTTGCTTTTGCTCCTTGACTCTCTCATCAGAAGACTCTATTGGAATTATATCTTCATTTGGGTCTTTTTCTTGGATTACTACTTCTTGTTGTTCTTTTAACTCATCTGCCATTTAAATTCCTATTAGAAATATTTTTTGAGCACTTCTGGAATTGTTATGCTACCATCGCTATTTTGATAATTCTCCATTATAGCAATTAGCGTCCTACCAACTGCTAGGCTAGAGCCATTTAGCGTATGTGCTAAGATATTTTTCTTATCATCTTTATATCTGATTTTGGCTCGTCTAGCTTGAAAATCACGAGTATTTGAAATAGAGCTAATCTCTCTATATTTACCTTGACCTGGTAGCCAAACTTCTAAATCAATTGTCTTAGCCGCACTAAAACCCAAATCCCCACTACACAACATCATATGGCGGTGTGGCAAACCAAGAGCGCTTAGCATATCGCTAGCACAGCTTACCATCTCATCTAGCATAGCTTCGCTACTATCAGCTTTAGTGATTGCTACTAGCTCTACTTTTTCAAATTGATGCTGTCTTATCATCCCCCTAGTATCACGACCTGCACTTCCGGCCTCTTGTCTAAAGCAAGATGAGTAGCAAGTCATCTTAATAGGCAGTTTTTCAGCAGGGATAATCTCATCATTATATATATTAGTTACAGGCACTTCGCTAGTAGGGATTAAATAGAGATCTTCTCCATCTACCTTATATAAATCATCAGCAAATTTAGGTAACTGTCCAGTACCATATAGTGTGTTAGAATTAACCAAAAATGGCACATTAACAAGCTCAAATCCACGGCTGATATTAAAATCAATCATGAAATTCACAAGAGCCCTTGATAACCTAGCCCCATCTCCCCTAAGAATTGTAAATCTACTCCCTGATATCTTAGCCCCAGTAGCAAAATCTAGCCAACCAAGCGCTTCGCCTAGCTCATGATGCTCTTTTGGCTTAAAGTCAAATTCCCTAGGACTCAAAACGCTCAATATACAGACATTATCATCTTCATCCTTGCCTAATGGGACATCATCATCTATGATATTTGGCACACTTTTGGCTATTTTTTCTAAATTTAATTCTAGCTCACCTACTATGCCTAAGAGCGATTGAAGCTCTTTTTTGTTAGCATCTAGCTCTGATTTTAACTCGCTTATATCCTCTTTATTTTTAGCTTTTATGCCAAGTTCCTTGCTTTTTGCGTTTTGTATGGCTTGGATATTTTCAAGCTCAAGCTTTTTAGATTTAAGGTTATTGTAAGCTTCTAAAAGCTTAGCTAGCACTCCATCATCTACTTTTTTGGCTTTTAATTTAGCATTTAATTCATCATAATTTGTCTCGATTAATCTTAAATTTATCATATTTTTTCCTTAGTAAATTCCCACAGCATCTCTTACTTTTGCCATAATCTCATCAGAGGTTTTTTTGGCCTTTTTAGCACCGTGATGTAGTATATCTATAATCTCATTTTGATTATTCATATAGTATTGAAATTTCTCTCTAGCAGGGGCAAAATAGTTCCATGTAAGCTCATTTAAATACATTTTAAAATGGCCATAACCTTCACCGCCTTTACTATATCTATCTTGTAAATTTGCTTGTTCTTGTTCATTTAAAAATAGTTTGGCAATTGCGTAAATATTGCAGTTTTGCCAATCTTTTGGCTCTTCTAAAGGAGTACTATCAGTTACAATTGAGCTACACTGTTTTTTAAGCGTTTTAGCATCGCTGAATATATCAATTGTATTTTTATAGCTTTTACTCATTTTAGCCCCATCTGTACCTGGTACGGTAGCTACATTTTGAGCAACTTGTGCTTCAGGTAGAGTAAAAATTTCCCCATAAGCGTTATTGAATTTAAGTGCTAAATCTCTAGCTATCTCTACATGCTGAATTTGATCTTTGCCTACTGGAACTTTTTGAGCATTAAATAGCAATATATCAGCAGCCATTAACACTGGATAACTAAACAGCCCGTGATGAGCCTCTAATCCTTTGGCAACTTTATCTTTATATGCGTGTGCTCTCTCTAATAATCCCATTGGAGTAAGCTGAGATAGTATCCAGTAAAGCTCTAATACATCTTTGATATCACTTTGCACCCAAAATGTAGAACGCTGCGGATCTATCCCTAAAGATAAAAAGGCAGCTGCAGCTTCTAATGTATTGGCTTTTAGGCTTTTTGCATCGCTTAGAGATGTCATTGCGTGGTAATTAGCTACAAATATAAACATCTCATCATCGCTATTATTTTGTTTTTCAATCATAGGTTTAATGCTAGCAAAGTAGTTGCCTAGATGAAGTTTGCCAGAGGGCTGAAGTCCTGTTAGAGTTCTCAAATTTTATCCTTTTAGATGTTTGCGATTTAGTAGTTTAATGATTTTAGCAGCTACTTGCTGTGGAGTTTTATCCTCTACATTTATGATAAGATCAGCTTTTTTAGCATATGCTTCATCTCGCTCTTTATGCAAGGCTTTGGCTCTATTTAAGTCGCTTAGAAGTGGTCTTTTGGCTAGTTTTTTATCTGCATTTGGAGCATTTAAAATACGCTCCATTATCTTATCAAAACTTGATTTTAGGTAGATTACCGTGCCTATTTT
>SAMEA3663025__coassemble_229_pt1 | contig 11225 bp, 9 predicted proteins | sample SAMEA3663025__metabat2_high_PE_005 | metagenome-assembled genome bin SAMEA3663025 (sample SAMEA3663025) | pig gut metagenome | biome: pig gut; feature: pig-associated habitat; material: faeces | place: France | collected 2012 | reverse complement strand
ATGATTTATAGCGATGAATTTGATAGCTTTAAGCCAAATTTATCACTACTTAGTAGAGTTGAGATTATTGATACTGACTTGCTTTATGTGCTATTTACTAGCGGAAGCACAGGTGAGCCAAAAGGTGTGAGTATCAGCCATAAAAGTGTGATTGATTATACATTTTGGGTTAGTAAAACCTTTGATGTTGGAAGTGATGAAATATTGGTAAATCAAGCACCATTTTATTTTGATAACTCAATTTTAGATATCTTTACTACAGTTAGATGCGGAGCGACTTTACATCTTTTATCTACTTTTGAATTTGCCTTTCCAGCTAAAGTAGTGGAGTATTTAAAAACTCACGGTGTTACGATGATATTTTGGGTTCCTAGCGTGTTAATATATTTTGCTAATACAAGAGCGTTAGAAAATCAAGAGCTAAAAACACTTAAAAAGGTGTTATTTTGTGGTGAGATAATGCCAAATCGTCAGTTAAATATCTGGAGAAAAGCCTTGCCAAATGCACTTTATGCTAATTTATATGGGCCAACTGAGATAACCGATGTATGCTGCTACTATGTGTGTGATAGAGAATTTGGCGATGATGAACTACTACCAATTGGCAAAGCGTGTAAAAATACACAAATTTTACTTTTTGATGAAGATAATAACCTTATTACTCAGCCATTTATCAAAGGTGAATTATGCGTGCGTGGTAGTAGTCTTAGTCTTGGTTATTATGGCGATAGGACTAAGAGTGCGCAGGTATTTATCCAAAATCCACTTCATAATAACTTCTACGACCCAATTTATAAAACTGGCGATATTGCAGCTTATAATGAGTATAATGAGTTAATCTGTTATAGCAGGCTAGATTCTCAAATCAAGCTAAATGGTCATAGGATTGAACTAGGTGAGATAGAAGCGGCATTAAATTCACATCCGCAAATCAAGCGTTCAGCGTGTAAATTTACTGGTGAGAAAATTGTAGCGTTTTATGAAGCTAGTAGAGATATAGATAAGATTAGAGAGTTTTTAAGTAAAAAAATTCAAGAGTATATGATCCCAAAAATATTTATAAGATTGGATAAATTTGCTCTAAATGCTAATGGCAAAATCGATAGAAAGGCGCTTGATGATAAGCTTTGAGAGTATTATAGTAATTGGTAAAGGATAAGGCGATTTAATAAAAATATCTATTTATTAAATCGCTTCATTTATGATTATTCTTGCAATGACTAAAAGCTTAGCCATTGCAGCAAATACTATTAACCAAGCTATTAAAACTTAAATTCGCTAATTTTATCCCTTAAATCCTCAGCTTTATGCTCTAGTGTATCAGAAACTGAGCTAATTTTATCCATTGAATTTGAGATATTTTGTAACCTATTATTTAATGTTTTATTATTACTTAGTAGGTTATTGGTTTTATCATTTAACTCTTTTGAACTAGCCATTGCTTGGGTAGCTAGGGCGATGACATGATCAATGTTATCATTTGCTGTTTGGATTGTATTTTGAATATTTTGCGCTTCATCGACAAATGTCGTAAAATCTCTTGAGGTTTGTGTGATTTTTGAGCTTACATCATCAATTGACTTAGTAATAGCATTGATAGTTATATCAATCTCATCTAAAGATTTGCCAGTTCTTTCAGCTAGCTGTCTAACCTCATCAGCAACAACTGCAAATCCTCTACCATGTTCGCCTGCTCTTGCTGCTTCGATGGCGGCATTAAGTGCAAGAAGGTTGGTTTGATCAGCAATATCTGATATAGTTGTTAGAATATTCTTAACATTTTGAGCATCATTATTTAGCATTGAGATATTAGTTAATAGCTCTTGTTGGCGACTTGCATCAAGCGTTACTAGCTCAGAGAATTCAGATATAACGCTAGAGGTTGAGCTTAGTTCATTTTTAGCTGTGATGATATTGTTCATTGTATCATTGCTTTTTAAAGCATTATCGCTTAGGCTATCTTCTACGCTATGACCGATTATTTGTGAATCTTTTGATAGTTTAAAGCCCTCTTGAGTATCATTTTGAATTACTTTTGACTCGCTTAGTAAGTCATTTGCAATTTGTAGATTTTGCTGAATTTGTCCATCAAGCTGACCAAATAGCTGTCTAATAACTTTTAAAAATCCTTCTATTTGTTCATAGATTAGCCCAATCTCATCTTTGCCTTTGTTTAGAACATTGTTTGGTCTAATATCTTTTGTTTTTTGGACATATACTAGATAGTTTAGGATTTTAGCAATTCTACTATTAATATTATGGATTATAATGTAGCTAAATCCAAATGTAGCAATAAACGCAAAGGCTAAAATTCCAATTGAGAAAACAAGCACATTAATATTGCTTTGTCTTATCTGGTCTATATCTTGAATCAATCTAGCTGCTAGTCTATCTTCTATCTGTTTTAAGATATCAATTTTTTTGGTAATAGTAGCAAACCAGTATGTACCACTAGTCTCAAATCCGCCAGTAAATGCATTTTTCATCGCCACAGCTCTCATACGCTCAACTTCTTGAAAATCTTTGTTTCCATTGGTTATATTGTTGTAATTGATTAGCTCCTCAGGGTCTACATATTTTTTAAACTCTTCTGTATATAGATTTTGAGCTACAACTAATGCGATAAATTTGTTATAAATTCCATCGCCGAATTTATCAGCTGAGAATGTATTTGATAAGACTGCTCTTTCTTGACCGGCATTTTCTTTAGCATTTATAAAGCTTACAAATGCAGTTAAAGAGCGGATTATTTTGTAGTTGTTTGAGATATTAGAGATTACTACTATATTATTGATTAGTTTTGAGATAGTATTTGTATAGTATCCTAAAACATCTCCTACTTTAACGCTAAAATTATCTACACCTCTTCTTATGGATTGGATATTATTTAGTGCATTTATTGTATCTTTTATAGAGTCCCTAAGCTCAACTGGATATGCATCTATTTCAAATTTAGATAGATTTTCATTAAGCTTATTTATCTCTTTATCGCTTAGTTGGCGTTGATTTAGTAGAATTTTTTTAAAATCCTCACTTTTACTACCTAGATATCCTGATGATGAACCTCTTTCTTTTTGTAATTCATGTATTACAAGTGAAATTTGAGATGAGAGCAAGATTCCATCTTCAAGTAATTGAGTGCGTTTATAGGTATTATACTCTTTATTGATGAGATTGCCAGCTATGATCATAGCGACGATGAGCGGAATGACGATGAGAATAAGCATCTTATTCTTAATCTTGAAATTGTCAAATATCGACATATTTTATCCTTTCAAAATATGAATTAATTCGTCTGATATTTTACTAATAATAAATTATTTTTAGATTAAAAGTTGGGATTTGAGATTAAAAAATTTATTTTTATGAGAGAATTTAGAGTTTGATTGTATTATTATATAATTATTATTGATAGTTAGTATCACTTGGCTTTGATACTGCTTAGATTTTGGCATAGATTACTACGCCAAAATTTTTACTCTACTAAGATTATAAGCAAAATCCATCATCTACGATTATATTTTGTCCATTAATAAACTGGCTATAATCGCTAAGTAAAAATATTAAAGCCCCGCAGATATCATCTGGGTCTAACATACCTTTATTTAGACAGACATCTTTGTATTGACTTAGAAATATCTCATTTTGGTTATCTAGTATTCCACCTGGACTTATGCAATTGACTCTAATATTATTCCCTTTTAGATATTTAGCTAGGTAGCGACTTAGATGAATAACTCCAGATTTAATAGCGCTATAGGCTACTGGAGAACTCATCTGTGTATTTTTATAGGTTTGAAATTTAGGTGCTACTACGCCTTGAATAGATGAGAGTGTGATTATATTGCCATATCCTTGTGATTTAAAAAATTTAGCAAATCTTTGCATAACCAAAAACGCTCCACCAAGTTGAAGATTGGTATTAGTGCAAAAATCCTCATACTCTACATCAAAAAAGTGGTTAGAAAAGCTTTTTGTTCTTGGATAGGCTGAATTTACCACAGCGTCTATTTTGCCATATTTTTGACTGATTAATTCTATTAGATTATCAAGTGATCTTTTATTAGTTATATCAGTATGGATAAACTCACAATCTAGTTTTGTGTTTGGCTGATTTATATCTGCGTTTATTACAGTAGCGTGATTTTGCATAGCTGATTTTACAAAGGCTTTGCCGATTAATCCTGAACCGCCAATTATTATAACTACTTTATCTTTAAGCATTTTTACTCCTTAAAATATGCTCTACTATCATAAAATCAAGCTCATCATCTATATCAATGCTGCGATTTGCAGGCATTACATATAGTCCAGTTTTAGGTAAAAACAAGGTATCGTTATTTAATAAAACTAAAGATTTCCATATATAAATTGAAGCATTCATATCATATGTAGCCGGAGCATCTTGACGGCGTAAAATTTGATTTGGTAGAGTTTTGCTAAGATTTATCTTGCCATCTATTTTTTCTATTAGATTAAAGTATGGACTTCTACGACTTGGCGTAGCAGTAATAAGAATATCATTATCATCTTGTATAAACTGCTCAAAAGCCATATTAATATCGCTAGATAGACGCAAAGGAGATGTAGCATCAAGGTCTATAATATAATCAAATTTATGTTTATAATACTCTTGACTTTTTAGTAAGGCATCACGGATTACAGCTAGTTTGCCAGCAGTATCACTAGCTAAAGCGCTATCTCGTTTAAAAAAGACCTCCGCTCCATATTTTTGCGCTGTAGAGGCTATCTCATCGCTATCAGTACTAATTACAATATGTTTAAATAAACCGCACTCTTTGGCTTGATTTATAGTGTGAGCAATGAGCGGAAGACCAGCAATTGGGCGGATATTTTTATTTTTTACACCTTTGCTACCGCCTCTAGCGCAAATGGTACATAGTATATTGCTCATATATTTTCCTTTTGAATTTGATCTATTAGTCGCATTGTATCCATAGCTTGAGAAAATGTACATATATGATTTTGCATATTTAAAGCATCTATATGCATCGCTTTGAAAGTATCGTTTCTTTGTAAATTTGGTTTTTGTATTTGAGTGATTTTTCCATCTCGATCTACTATTTTAAGTATATTTGCGATGAGGTCAAGATGATAGGTATTATTATTTGTCTCAATTAAAATTTGACGATATGGTACTTTGCTTAGATAATTTAGGCTGATATTTATTAAAGTCTTATTGCATTTAGCTAAAATCATACAAATATCATCGCTAGTGATATTTAAATTTGATACTTTGGCTTGATAAGATTTAATCAATTCTAATTTAGAATCGCATAAAAAGCAAAGATAATCAATCTCATGACTAAGATCTAACAAAACGCCTCCGCCAAGCTCCTTTTTAGCGCTATAAGAGCTAGTATATTTTCGTTTTCGCCATGATGGCAAATATTGACCGCAGCGAGCTTCAATAGTTAAAATATCGCTTGGATTTAGCATATTTTTTAGCTCTAAAATTAGTGGATGAAAACGCAGATTATACCCAATAAAAATCTTATTGTTTGGATTAAAATCTCTAAATTTATCAAATAATGGCTTTTCGCAAAGTATTATTTTATTACAGACATTTAAATCAATATAGCTTAAATGTTTAAAATGCAAATATGTAGGCGAGGCAATGATAAAGTAATCAAACTGATTTATATCTACTGTTTCAAGCTCTTTATAACATTTTATATCAATAATTTTTTGTGATGAAATGGCGCTAATATCAAATCCTAATGAGCGCAAAACATCAGCGTGGCGGCGACCAATTGACCCCATAGAAAGTATAAGCGCTCTCATGAGAAAATCTCACTATAAAGCTCATTTGCTAGGTTATACTCTTCGATTCTGCCTATATCTAGCCACTCTTCATTAATTAGATAAGCTTTTGGATTTTGATTCTTAGTAGCTAAAGAGTTAAAAAGATCTGGCATATCTAGATACTCATTTTTTGGAATAAAATTTAGGATTTGTGGGTTTAACATATAGATTCCAGCACTTACATGGAATTTTTGGCGTGGCTTTTCAGTGATAGATTTGATAGTATTATCATCTAAATTTACCACTCCATATGGTACTTGCATCTCATATTCTCGCACACACATTGTAGCAACAGATTTGTGAGCTGTATGATAGTCGTGAAGTTTAGTAAAATCAGTATTTGTTAGCAGGTCGCCATTCATTACAAAAAAATCATCTTTTGGTGGATTTATCAAGCTTAGCGCCCCAGCTGTACCAAGGCGTTTATCTTCAAAAACATAGTTTATGTTTACACCAAATTTCTTTCCATCGCCAAAGTAGTTTGTAATAATCTCAGCCTTGTAATTGACACAAATAGTAAAATCGCTATATCCATTTGCAAGAAAGCTTTCTATGATTGTTTGTAGAATTGGTTTTGGACCTACATGAAGCATTGGCTTTGGAATTTGATTAGTTAGTGGGCGAAGCCTTGTGCCTAATCCACCAGCCATTAATATAACTTGGTTTGATTTTTTAAAGTTTGGTTCATAAATATTAACAATAGCAGTTGCGATATCATTTTCATCGATAATTGGAATGTAGCGTATATTTTTAGCTTTGGCTTTAGCAATGATATCTGGAGAGATATGCAGAGAGTGCGAAACTATAGGCGTGCGATAGTATAGGGATTCAATACTTTGAGTTAGCTCCATTGAGCTTAATAATCCTCGCCTAATATCACCATCACTAATTGTACCTAAAAGTTTGCCATCACTATTTACAACTAGCGCCATTTGGAGTGAGCCACTATCTATTATTTTAAGAGCCTCTTTTATACTGCTAGTTGGGCTTAGCTTTAGAGAGTTTATATTCATATTATGGCCTTTTTGGGGTAGACCCCCCCCCAATTTAAAGTCATACCAAATCCTTAAATCTTTTGACTGTGATATCTTTTAAATTTATATTTTTTAGAACTTTGACTATGGTTTTACTAGGCTTTGAGTTACCATATGGATTTTGTTTTTTCTGGACTATTTTTTGAAATTTTGGACTATAGGCAAGTTTTATTGCTTTTAAAATTTGCGCCTTTATAGGCTTGATATCTATGATGCTTGGTGCTTTTAGTCTGCCATCTTGTCTTGGGCCTATATTTATGGTTGCAACTCCCATACTAGGGGCTTCTAAAAGTCCGCTAGAGCTATTACCTAAAATTATATCTACATGCTTAAGTGCGCTTAGGTATCTTAGGCTTCCAAGGGAGGCAAAGGCGATACAATTAGGGCGAGATTTGACATATTCATCTATCATTTTATTTATAGCTATTCCACCAGCATCACTATTAGCTTTTGTAAAAATTATATTTGTATCTTTTAGTTCATTTAGTGCTTTTAAAATCTCTTTAAAATCTTTTTTATTATCTGTTTGAGTAGTAAGTGGATGGTAGGTTACTAGGATATTTTTTTTATTTAGATTAAATTTAATTGAGTCTTGAAATTTGGCTTTATTTAATAGCTTTAGCCTTTTTATATTTTCAATTCCCATACCGCCAACATTAAAGATAAATTTAGGATCTTCGCCTAATTGAGCTACTCTTTTAGCATACTCTTTATTTGCAGTAAAATGGATATGCGACATCTTTGTAATGCTATGCCTAAATGACTCATCAATAGCTCCAGCGCTGAGTTCCCCACCGTGAATGTGAGCTATTGGAATACCTAATACTAGGGCCGCAGATGCTGCGCAAAATATCTCATATCTATCGCCTAAAACCACAACAATATCAGGAGCTAGTTCGCTTAAGGCTTTGCCAATTTCGCTAGTAGCTACTCCCATAGATTTGCATACACCAAGAGCATCATTGGCAAAATTTAAAATATCAACCTTTTTATTGATATTAAACTCATCTTGAATTTGTAAATATGTATTGCCAAAATCGCTTCGCAAATGACTACCTGTTACAATTAATTGAAGTTGCAGACTTTTGCTGATGCTAAGCTCTTTAATCAGCCAATAAAGCAGACCATATTCAGCTCTTGATCCAGTTATTACGCATATTTTTCTCATATTATCTCATCTTTTTTATAATTTTTTTGTGCCGGAGTTCCTATTATTTCATCCCATTTCATTGGGCTAATTCCTGCTGGCGTGGTACGTTTTGTAGTGATATTATCATCGGTAAAAATTTCACCTTTTTTAATATCAAATTTAGCTACAATAGACTTTCTAGCAATGTTTATATTTTTTATCTCGCTTGGGCTTGGGCTTTTGATTCCATCGCCTAGTGCTAGCTCAATTGCTCGAATTCCAGCTACCATTTGAGCTAATTCGTTTGGTTCTAAACTAGCCTTGTGATCTGGGCCTGGCTGAGTCTTATCTAGGGTAAAGTGCTTTTCAATTACACTTGCCCCAAGTGCAACCGCTGCAATTGGCACAGCAATTCCTAATGTGTGATCACTATAGCCAAATTTAACTCCAAATTCAGCTCCAATACTAACCATTGCTTTTAAATTAACATCGCAAAAAGGTGTAGGATATTCAGTATTTGCATGCAAAATCGTGATATCTTCTAGTGCTACATTGGTAGTAAGAATATTAAAAGCATCCCAAATCTCAGCCATTGTAGCCATCCCAGTTGATAAAATTATTGGTTTTTTAAATTTAGCAATAGTACGAAGTAGCGGTAGATTTGTTAGTTCGCCACTTGGGATTTTAAATTTGCTCAAACCAAGCTCAAAAAGTAAATTTGCTGAATCAATATCAAATGGAGTAGATAAAAACTCAATTCCAATATTTTTGGTATGCTCTATTAGTTTAGTATGGGATTCAATGCTTAGCTCAAGAGCCTTTAGCATCTCATATTGGCTTTGTTTAGAATCTGTAGTTTGTTTTTGATAGGCTGCCTTTAAAGCAGTTTTACTAGCTAAATTTTCAGCTTTAAAGGTTTGAAATTTAACAGCATCAGCACCGGCCTTTTTAGCTTCATCTATTAATTTTTTAGCTGTGTTTAAATCTCCATTGTGATTTACTCCAGCTTCTGCTATTATATAGACTTTTTGCATAGCTTACTCAAAGTCGCTAAGTTCTAAAGGCTTAGCAAATTTAAGATCTTTTGTAGCTTTTTTGCCAATGGCTTGTTCATAATATCGTGGGTGAAGACCTTGAGCTGGGCGAATAGAGCGGATATTTTCAGGGGTTAAAATTTCTCCTTTTTTAATATCTTTTGTTACAAAAAGCGATCTAGCATATTTACGATTTTGCTCGCTAAAGCTATAATCAACCTTACCAAGGGCTTTATATGCATTTTTAACCGCTTGAGCCATTGCGCTAAATTCATCTTTGTTTAGCGAAAATCCGCTATCTTCTCCACCTAAGGCTCTATCAAGAGTAAAGTGCTTTTCAATCACACTAGCTCCAAGAGCTACAGCAGTGATTGGTACTTCTAAGCTCATTGAGTGATCGCTTAGCCCAACCTTTACACCAAGTGGAGCAAATCTAGCCATCATATCAGAGATAGTTGCAATATTCATATCTTCTATTTGAGCTGGGTAGTTAGAGGTACATTTTAGGATTGTAATATCGTGATTACCAACACTTTTGCATGCGTCAATTGCCTCGTAAATTTCATCAATTGTGCTAACTCCAGTAGATATTATCATTGGCTTTTTATGCTTTGCAGCATATCGAATAAGTGGATAATCCATTGCTTCAAAAGAGGCTATTTTATAGCGACTGACATTGATGCTTTCTAAAAAATCAACTGCGCTAAAATCAAACGGTGTGCTAAAAAACTCAATCCCAATCTCATCAGCATAAGCTTTTAAATCAGCCTGCCACTGCCACGGCGTGTAGGCCTTTTGGTATAATTCATAAAGGCTTTGTCCGGCCCAAAGTCCATCATCTCTAGTCATAAATATCTCATCACGGCAATCAATCGTAATAGTATCTGCTGTGTATGTTTGAACTTTAACAGCATCAGCACCGCACTCTTTGGCAGCTTTGATAATTTTAAATGCTAAATCTTTATCTCCGCAGTGATTAGCCGACATCTCAGCTATAACAAATGGATTCATGATAACTCCAAATTTGATTTTATAGATTGTATCTAAAAAAGGTCAAAATATAGCTACAAATGTAGAAATTTAATCCAAATTTTAATCCAAATCCAAATCGCCTAAAGACAAGATGAGCAAATTTAGTAGTTTTTAGTTTATTTTATAAACTAGCGGGATTTGAATTTGAACGGTTTTATCGTGTTTTGGAAAACTTTTAGCCGCTGCTGTTATTGTAGCTAGTGCAGCTTCGTTTAGAGCTTTGTGCTGGGAAGATTTTAGAATTTTTAACCCTTTTAACTCCATATCTTTTGTCCATATAAACTCAACTAATACATTGCCTTGTTGTCTTAGTCTTTTAGCGGTGCGTGGGTATATGTGATTATCATTTATAGCTGATTTTATCGCTGCTAAAAATGGATCTGGTGTAGCGCTAGTTATATTATATGTTTGTATTTGTTCTACTGATTGGGCTTGTGCTACTGGAGTGGTTTGTGTTGTTTGTGTAGTTTGTTCTATTTTTTTAGCCGGTTTAGATTCTATAGGCATTGGTTTTGGAGTTGGAGTTGGCTTTGGTTTGACTGGAGCTGGTTTTGGGGTTTTGATTGGTTCGATTTTTTGAACTTGTTTTGGTGTCTCAAATTTAGGTGTTTGCACTGGAGCTGGTTTTGGAATTTGGACTATCTGATTTAGGCTAATGCTTTGTGTAGTGATAGCTGGAACGATTGGTTTTAATACATTTAGACCAAACCAAATAAATGGAATAAATAGCATACTAGTTAAGCAAAATGATTGGGTTTTGCTTGAGTAAATTGCTCGCATCATCGTGTTTTCTCCGTAATGATTGAGAAATTTTGGTGATTATTGACCTTTAAAATATCAATAATTTTGACAAAGCTATCAAATTTAGCACCTTTGTCGCTTTTTAATTCAACTACTGTTTGTTTTGGCGTAGCAGCAATTTTAACCTCAAGGTCGTTAATATCTATGATAGTATCGTTGAGATAAAAGTTATCGTTTTGGTCGATTATGATGGTTAGCTTTTCTTTGGATTCTAGCGGTTGAGCTGAGCTAGCATTTGGAAGATCTACTTTGATTTGTCCATTAGCAATAAATGTAGAAATGCTAAGCACCATAGCCAAAACAACAAGCATAATATCTATAAATGGGATTATATTTAGCCCTTCATTTTTAGGTAAATTTATCAATTTT
>SAMEA3663025__coassemble_172_pt1 | contig 11342 bp, 11 predicted proteins | sample SAMEA3663025__metabat2_high_PE_005 | metagenome-assembled genome bin SAMEA3663025 (sample SAMEA3663025) | pig gut metagenome | biome: pig gut; feature: pig-associated habitat; material: faeces | place: France | collected 2012 | reverse complement strand
TCTATTATTTTGTTATATAGATCGCAGTATGGTACCAAATCAGCACTACCAAAGTAAATTCGTCCATGTGGCTTTAAAATTTTGGCAAATCGCTCAATAGTTAAAAGTCGGTAATTCTCATCAAAATATATCATCATATTTCTAGATAAAATAATATCAAACTGCCCAAGTGCAAAGAGTGAATCATTAAATATATTTATAGTTTTAAATTCAATCATTGGCATTAGTTCTTGCTTAATTTTATAATCAGAATTGACTTTTTTAAAATATATCTCTTTTTGAGATTGCCTAATATTTTTGACTGATCGTTCGTTATAAATTCCCTCTTTGCATTTTTGAATCATATCAGAGTTTATATCAATTCCGGTGATTTTTAGGAGGTATTTATCAATTCCAATGGTTTTAGCTAAAATTCCAAGCGAATACACCTCTTCTCCGCTACTACATGGAGCGCATAAAATTTTAACTGTATTACCACTTATGCTTAGAGTATTGGCATATTGCATAGCTGAGTTTAGCTGGTTTAGCTCACGCATGAAATACGTCTCATTTATGGTTATTAAATTTAAAAGTTCTTGTCTAAAGATCTTATCATGCTGAAATTTGCCACACAAGGTATGCATACTATCTATCTTTTTATGTTTGGCAAAATGAGCTATTTTATTTTTTACAATCTCTTTTTTGCTTATTAAATCATTGCCGCTATATCTTTTAGTTAGCTCGATAAATTCTAAAAGATCATTAATACTGCATTCAAAGTCGCTCATATGATAAACCTTTGCAAATTTATTCTAATCATATCTAAATTGGCAATTTCTAAATTTGGATTTATATCTTTAGCACGCCTAGGCATTCCATAAACTATAGCTGATTGCTCATTTTCTGCTATACATTTTGCACCAGCTTTATATAGTTCATTTAATCCACTAGCACCATCATCGCCAATGCCAGTTAGCAGTATTCCCATTACATCAATTACTTTGCAAATTGGTACAGCCGATTTAAATAACATATTTACATTTGGATTATATGTAGTAGTAATTCCGCTTTGATCAATATTTGCAGTTGGGATTTGAGAATTTAAAATAATGCTATTTTGCTCACAGATATAGATTTTGTTTTTTAGTGTTACTTTATTATTTAGCAACTCAACTTCTGAGTTTAGCTCTTGGCTAAGCCTATTAGCAAAAGAGCCAACAAAATTTTTACTCATATGTTGAGCGATAATAATGGAGGCATATGATGGCAAAGTAATACCAGTTAGAAGCTTTTTTAGATGACCTGGACCACCAGTGGATGCACCGATTAAAATTAGCTTTTGTTTCAAATTACACTCCAAAAATTAGATTTTAAAAGTATAATATATTTAGGCTTAAAAGCCGTTTTATCTTTTTTAGCTATAATTGCTAAATTTAAAAAAGTAATTCATAAGGTTTTATAGATGGTAGAAGATAGCAAGAACCCTTTTGATGATTTTAATGCCGTTTCTAGAAGTATGGGAGTACCGCCAGAATATTTAGATTTTGATATTTTAGAGATTTATACCAGCTATAAAAATAACCCGCAAAGCGATATGGTTTTAGCTACTGATATGAGTATATTTGATGATGATGCATTTTTTGTCGATGAGAAGTTATTTATCATTCAATCTTATAAGGTGAAATTTTATGATATTAGAAAAGAGAGTAGGGCTCACCTACCTAAAATTAGCCTAGGAGCCAATCGAACTGGTACCAAGGTTGCTGTCACGATAAAAGAAGATACATTAGCAAAGTATACACCAACATTTGAAAAAGAACTAGTAAATGCAATATATAAAAAGATGCTAAAGGCTGGATTTTTAATCGGTATTAGAGATCATGGTTTTAGAAAAAAAATATCCAAATTAACCTCAATCTTAAGAATCAAAGAGATAATAGATAAATCTGAAACTATAGTAATTGCTACTGGAGTAGAACCAGAACCATCTACAGATGATAAGCTAATTAAATACTATAAAAATAATGGCAAAGAAGATACTGGTGATGATAAGACCAAAGGCAGAAGAGATATAGATAGGGGATTTTTACATAGTGTTTTAGAAGGTGATTTAATAATGGAATACCTAAAACCAATACGTGGTAAACATGGTAAAAATCTAAAAGGCCAAGTAATTCCAGTTGATGATCCAAAAACTACCCAAGAGGTTCAAATAACCGTTGGGCCAAATATTAAAGTAGATGAAGTTGTAGATTGTATCAAATATATCGCTTTAAAAAGCGGTTATGTAAGTGAAGAGAATAATAAATTTGATATTAAAGAAGAATTAGATGTAAATTCGATAAATTTAAAATCAACCGGTTCGATTACTACTGATTTAGCATCTGATGTAAAGATAAATGTCAAGGAGAGCAATTACTTAAAAGATGCTATTGGCGCTGGAATGAAAGTTGAGACCACCGAAGTAAGAGCTAGTGGAAATGTAGGCCCTGATGCAGTTATAAAGGCTAAAACCGTAGTAATTGAGGGTAATACTCACGCCCAATCAAAGATATATGCGCAAAATGCAAATATCTCGTTACATATGGGATTTTTAGAGTGTGATGAGGCTCGCATAGATAGATTAGAAGGTGGCAAAGTGCGAGCCAAGGTAGTTCATCTAAATCGTGTTTTAGGCGGAGATATAGAAGCCGATGAGATATATATACAGACTTTGCACTCAAACTCAACGCTAAAAGCTTCAGCATTGATTAGTCTTGAAGAGTTAAAAGGTGATAATAATAAATTTATTGTTGATGTTAAGAATGTACTAAATGCAAATGGGGATATAACCGCTCATAGCGCAAGAATGAAAGTTTTAGAAGATGAATTAAAAGCACTTCCAAAAGAGCTTGAATTTAAAAGAAATATAATTGATAGTAATAAACATTCTATCAATATGATAAAAGAGCGCCTTATGCAAATGAGACAAGAAGGCGCTACTCCACCAGCTGCATTTTTGAAAAAATTAAAAGATTTTCAAGGATTGGTAGCTGAGTATAATCAAATTTTAAAAAGCATAAATTCTAAGCAATCAGAATTAGCAACACTAAAAGATGAATTAGTAAGTATGGAGAGTATAATCTTTAATGCTAAAATTATAAATAGGGATCGTTGGACTGAGTTAAATGAGATTAAATTTAAACTTATTGAACCGCCAATTGATATAAAATATAGCACTAAAGAGAATGAGATTATTAGAGTAATGACTCTCAAAGCTGGCGTGAATGGATATGAGATAAAAAGGTCAAATGAGATATGATAAAGGCAATCGAAGGGTTAATTACAAAAAAAGAACCAACTCAGCTTTGGATAAAGTGCGCTGGAATCACGTATGGAGTAAATATATCTTTATTTACTAGTGCAGCTTTGCAAAAGGGAGAAAATATAGAGTTATATATTACGCAGATTATTAGAGAAGATGCAAATTTATTATATGGATTTTTAAAAGAGAGTGAACAAAGAATATTTGAACTGCTTTTAAAAGTTAATGGTATTGGTGCTTCTACTGCGATGGCGGTTTGTTCATCTCTTAATCCTGATGAATTTAGCGCTGCTGTTATAAATGGGGATGATGCTGTACTAAAGCGAGTTCCAGGGATTGGGCCAAAAACTGCTAGAACATTAATAGCCCAGTTGAGTGATGCAAAATTAGTCGAGATAAGTAGTGCTAGCAGTAGTAGTAGCGAGGCCTTTATGGCGCTAGAGAGTTTAGGCTTTAAGCGTGATAAAATAAGTGCCGCACTAGCTAAATGTACTAGCAATGATACGGCCTCTTTAATTAAAGAGGCGCTTAAAATATTGGCTTAAAGGATAGTGATGAATTATGGTATAGTTTTTGGTGGGGCAAGCTGGGAGCATGAGATTAGCATTGTTTCTGCTGTAGCAATCAAAAAAGCGCTAAAGGCAGATTTACAATTTATATTTGTTGATGCTAATAGAGAGTTTTATCTAATCAATCCAAGCGATATGAGAGCAAATTTTTTTAGCTCTCAAAAATATAAAAAATGTAAAAAACTCTATCTAAGACATGGTGGATTTGTAACTCATGGAATATTCGGAGTTAAAGAAATTAGCGTAGATTGTTATATAAATTTAATTCATGGTTGTGATGGCGAAGATGGTAAAATAGCTGGAATGTTTGAGTTTTATTCACTTAAATTTATTGGCCCACGACTTGAGGCAAGCGTAATGAGCTACTCAAAGGTTTTGACTAAATTATTAGCACTAAAATGTGGAGTTAAAACGCTAGAATATGAGGTGATTAATAGGGATCAAAAGCCAAATTTACCATTACCATACATTCTAAAACCTTCTCATCTTGGCAGTAGTATTGGTGTAAGTGTTGTAAGCAATGAAAAAGAGCTTGATTATGCATTAGATGTTGGATTTGAATTTGATAGTGAGATTTTAGTTGAGCCGTTTATAGATGGAGTTAGGGAGTTTAATTTAGCCGGATTTAGAGTAGGGCAAAATCTCGAGCTATCTATTATCGAAGAGCCTAAAAAAGGCAAAATGCTAGATTTTGAGCAAAAATATATGAGTTTTGCAAGCTCAAGCTCAAATGAGGCTGATATTAGTAAAGAGCTAAAAGATAAGATTAAAGAAGCCTTTAGCAAGATTTATGTTGGCGGTGGATTTGATGGAGCGCTTATTAGATGTGATTTTTTTGTTATTGGCGATGAGGTTTATTTAAATGAGATTAACCCAAATCCGGGTAGTTTGGCTAACTATTTATTTAGCGACTTTAACGCATCTTTAGCTAGACTTGCAAGCAATATAAAAGTAGAGAAAAAAATCCCAATTGATTATAAATATATTCACTCGATTACTAGTAATAAGGGCAAATTAGCCTAATTTTAGAGCCTTGATTTAAGGCTCTAACTGCTTAATTCATCACTACTAAAGTTAAATTTATGTATAATTTTATGTATAATTCTACATAAAGGGGCATCGATGGCAAAGTTTAGCAAAGATGAAATTTATACTGCCACACAGATGGTGCGAAATTTTAGCTCGATTTTAAACGATATCTCACAGGCTAAAAAAAAGCGTGCCTTCATCGTCAAAAATAACCGCTTTGAAGCGGTGATGATAAATATGGAAGAGTATGAGCGTCTAAGCGAGGCCATAACGCTGCTAGAAGCAATTTATAATAGAAAAAAAGAGAGCTAAAATGGCGATAAAAGAGATAGAATATAATGGATTAAAATATTCTCTAAGCTATGAAATAATAGGGCAAAATGGAGTTAAAAATATACTGATTTTGCACGGCTGGGGAGCAAATAAAGAGCTGATGAAAAGAGCATTTAGTAAATATTTGAATCAATTTAACTGCGTATATTTAGATCTGCCTGGATTTGGGCTTAGTAGTACTTTAGAAGCACCACTTTGTACTAATGATTATGCTAATATCGTGAGCAAATTTATTCGTAGTTTAGGAATTGAGTTTGAGATAGTTATGGGTCATAGCTTTGGCGGAAAGATAGCAGCGCTATTAAATCCAAGATATTTGATTTTGCTTAGTAGTGCTGGAATAATTAAACAAAAACGCTTTAGCGTGAGAGCAAAAATTGCTATTTTTAAGATTTTAAAGAGTATTGGATTGGGAAGATTTTGGCGAATTTTTGCTACAAAGGATATAAGTGGAATGAGTAAAATAATGTACGAGACGCTTAAAAATGTCGTAGATGAAGATTTTAGCGATATTTTTGCTAGTCTAAACAGTAACGCACTTATTTTTTGGGGGATTAGCGATGATGCTACGCCGCTTAGTAGCGGAGAGAATATAGCTAAATTAATAAAAAATAGTCAATTTTATTCGCTTGATGGTGATCATTTCTTTTTCTTACAGCATAGTAAATACATTGCTAAAATCATAACTGAAACTACTAAAAAGGATCGATAATGATTATAGAATTAGTAATCTCAACTATTGCTAAATTTGGTTTTACTATGGCACTTGGATACTATTTAATTAGCGCTTTGCAGTGGTTTAGTTATAAAATTAAGCGAGTGATTTTTCACTATACTAAACCGATGTGGCATATATATTTTATCGTTTTACCGCTATTTATAATGGCGTTTTGCTGGCATTATGTCTATCAAATTTGCTTAGCAGTAATTTATATATCTCTTTTAGCTTTGTGGGCGTATCGATTGGATAAGAGGGTTGTAATGACTGCTAGAGTGAAGCGGTATTTTGCTTTTTTGATTGCTGGTTTTGTATTATTTACTCTTTGCCCATATAGCCAAAATGCTATTTATCATACAATTTTTAGTATTATTTTTTCATTGATTTTAAGTGGTTTGAGTGAAAAAATTATAGCTATTAGATACAAAAAAATCGCTAAGACAAAGCTAAATTCAATGAGTGATTTAAAAATTATTTTAGTAACGGCAAGTTTTGGCAAAACAAGTATTAAAAACTTTATCTATGATATAGCTAGCAAGGAGTTAAAAACTCATAAAACTCCACGGAGTGTAAATACATTGCTTGGAATTATTCGTGATATTAATGAAAATTTACCAAGTGATTGCCAGATTTATATTGTTGAGGCAGGGGCTAGGTTGCGCGGTGATATTGATGAGATTGTTAAATTTATAAATCCTCAGATTGTGGTGATTGGGCAGATCGGTGGGGCACATTTAGAGTATTTTGGCTCGCTTGATGAAGTAAGAACTGCTAAGCTTGAAGCATTAAATTCAAACCGTCTAGCTACTTGTATAGCTCATAGTTCTACAAATTTACAAGGCAAAGCAGTAATTTACGATGAACTAATTAGCGGGGTCAAAAGTAGTCTTGATGGGGTTGAGTTTGATATGAAATTAAATAATCAAAAGAGCCATTTTAGCGCTAAAGTACTTGGCGAATTTAATAGTTATAACCTTGGAGCTGCATTATTGGCCGCTAGTGCTGTTGGGGTTAAAAATTTAAGCTTAGATAACATAAAGAGTGTAGAACATAGGCTTCAAAGAATTGATGCTGGTGGCAAGATTATAATCGATGATAGTTTTAATGGAAATTTGCAAGGAATGATAGCAAGCTATAGATTGGTGAGTGAATTTAAGGGGCGTAAAATCTTGTTAACACCAGGAATTGTTGAGGGTGGAAGCGGAGTAAATCGCAAGCTTTCAAAGGTAATAAACGAAGTCTTTGATATTGTAGTAATAACAAGTGCGTTAAATGAGTCTGAGCTGGTTTTAGATTTAACTAGGCCTGAAGTGGTGCGTCTATTTGACAAATCTAAGATGAGTGAATTTTTAGCGCAACATACAATAAGTGGAGATTTGATTTTATTTAGTAATGATGCACCAAGTTTTATATAAATTTATTTTAATTGCTTTTACACTGGATTTGTGGCTTATCAATGCTAATTAATCCAGTGATTGGCTCAAGATTTATGTATATACAGTTGCCATTTTGGTGAGTGAGGCGAATTTGGCATGTAGAGGTAATTAGATTATGCGTGGAGTTATTAGCACTTTTTGGATTACCTTTAAATGGTCGTCCAAGATTATCAAAGCTGATTCTAGTTGAGCCACTTTGAGAACAACCACCTAAAAGCTCTACATCATTTAGGTTAAATTTTTCCATCAAATCTAGCTCATCAGTTGGATTAATAGTAGAGATTCCAGCGTGTGAGACTGATAAAACCTTAGCTGGATTTAGCGGATTTTTAGCAATTTCCTTTCCATCTGGACTTCCGCTATATCCTCCACTATCGCTAAAGATTGAATAATATAATACTTTTTTACCAGCAACTGTTTTAGTGAAGTAAATTTGCCATCTAGATTTAGTCCAATGTTTATCTTCTGGGTTAAATTTATCATCTGTGAGTGCTAAAAACTGCGTATATCTTATATGGCTAGCAACTTGATTTGCCGCTCGTGCTAGGTCATCATTTTTGAAATTTATGGTTGTGATTGAGAGTAAAACACCAATCACAACCATTACAATTACTAATTCAAATAGGCTAAAAGCTTTTATTTTTTGCATAGATAAAATTTAGCTATGGATTTATTAAATTTATATATTTTTATTTGTTCGCATGATTTTTTATAAGTAGTATCTAAATAATAATTACCGCCCATTGGAATTCCATAAAATTTTAGCCTTAGAGCTAGATTTGGGTTGGTTGAAATAGCAGTAATTTGGCGATCTTTTAGAGCTTTTGCTAGCTCTTTTGCAATGTCATATTTATAGGCAAAGTGATTTTTAGGATTATCTAGAAAAATATATAAATATTGATGAAAAATAATAGCTAAACTATTTAGTGCTAATGTAACTAAAACAATAATACAAATCAACTTATAAAGTACTCTAAAACGTGGTAAGCGTGATCTATATGAACTAAAAAATGTTCTTACCATTGCTGGTACTAAAATCACACAAAATGGTAAAAATAATTCTAATTCTACACGTTGACGCATAGAAAGAAGCAAGCATACACCAAGGGCAGTTAGGCTAATAAACCATAAAAAACTTTTAATTTCTTTAATACAAATCCTATAAATCGTATATATAAAGTATATAAAAAGCAATGGTGAAAATACTGCAGCAAATACCGCTATTGAGTCTAGGAAATATCCACGTGGTTTTCCGCTAGATTCTAAACCATTTAAATAGTACCACGCTATGCAAAAAAATGCGCCAATTATGGCAAATTTTTTATCTCTGCTAAAAAGTCCAAATAGCATAATAGCCAGATAAAGTGCGATGAATGGTTTGCTAAAAAATAGACTCAAAGCCAGTATTAAGCTCATTAAGATATACATTTGTCGTTGCTGTAAAAATACTACAATAAGCGTAATAAATATCGCAATACTAGCTTGATTGATTATTAATGCACTAACTAGTACGCCAGGTAAAAACATATATAAAATTGCAGCTATCACGCAGTCGCTTTGGCGTTTTAGGATTCTTAGAGAAATGATGTAGATTAGTAGTGAGTTTGCAATATGAAGTGTTAAAAATAGACCACGGATTACTATCTCATTATCGCCAAAAATAGAGCTAATATAGCGTAATATAAAACCTAAATTTGAGTTACTATAATAAATTTGTGCTTCATAATAGCTAATGCTTAATCCGCTCATGCTAAAGATTAAAAGAGCTGAGTTTAAAGCTAGGGCTATAAAAAGCCAAAATAGATTAAGCCTTGATATCACGAATCACCAAAATAAAAATTAATGAAATAAAGCTAATAACGCTAAGAAGCCATAAAAAGGCATTCCAGCCAAAAGGCATATAAATAAGTCCAGGGATAAAGCTACCAAGCGCTCCGCCAAAATAGTAAAAGCTTACATAAAGACCATTTGAGATTCCTTTATGTGTTGTAGCCATCTTATTTATAAATCCACTAGCAATAGAGTGGGCTATAAAATTTCCAAGGCAAAATACTACCATTGCTACAAAAGTAAGTCCAAAACTCTCGATCCTAAAAATTTGAATAGCAATGATAAGGGTTATGATTCCAGCTATTATAGCAGTTATTGGACTGCGAAATAGAGCTGTAATTTTTTTAGTATTAAACGCAACTAAAACACCAATTAAATAGCCAATATATAGCATTCCAGCCTTTGATGAATTATAGTTTTCATCAATTCTAGCTAGTTCAAATGGGATAAAGTTAAGCATCGCTTGAAATGTAAAAAATATCCCAAAAATCATTAAAAATATATAAAGATTATGACGAAGCTTTAGAGTATGGATTACATCTATTAAGTGTGGTTTTAGGTAGCTAGCTTTGATATTTTTGCTAAATTTAAGTAGTAAAATTGAAGCAAAAATAGCAACGCAGCCAATAATAAAGAAAAATGGTCTCCAGCCAAATATATCTGTAAAAAATCCACTTAATGCTCGTCCCATAAATCCACCAATAATAGTAACTCCAATATATATACCAATAGCACTTGCTACATTATCTTTTGATGAAATTTGGCTTATATAGCTCATTATTCCAGTTAGCACAGCAGGGATTAGCAACCCTTGAAATCCTCTAATATTTAATAATAAAAAGTATGAATTAGCAAAGCTAAAAATAATCTCGCTAATACCAAGAAGTAAAAACGCTACGACTAAGATATTTTTAATAGCAATTTTTTCAAGTAGATAGCCATAAAATATTCCAGCAAATGCTAGTGGAGTCATTATCGCAGTAGTAAATAGAGCAGCTTGAGTTTTAGATATACCAAGTTCACTTTCAAATATAGGACCAATTGGCTGGGTTGCATAAAGAATACATAGTGTAAGTCCTGTGCAAAAATAGTATATTAAAATCTCAGCTCGCATAATCATCTATTCTAAACTTAAATCCCAAAAAAACTCAATCCAATCATTAGCTTCTTTGATAGTAAAATTAGGTAACATCAAAGCTTTTGGCTTATAAAATATAGTAGCTACAGCAATTTCTAAATTTGGATATAATCTACTGATCTCTTTTTTGATAGCTACCATAGATTTGCCGCTATCGATAATATCATCTGTAATTAATACTCTTTTGAATTTGCTTAGATCTGGGATATTGTAGATTTTGACAGTATCTAGCTTTGTAGTATTTTCATAATGTATAGAGTTTAGACTAAAACAATCTCTAATATTAAGCGCATTTGCTAAAAAGTGAGCTAGAGTTAATCCACCTCTAGCAATACCTAAAATAACCTCTGGATTAAATTCATCTCTAGCTCTTTTAGCTAAAATTTTAGCATCATGTTCAAATGAGCTAAAATCATAATATGTCATATTTTTAGCCTCCAATTATTGATTTAAATAGATTAGGTGCTGAACTAGCAATAAAGGCAAATAGACTAATAATAGCTAGTGTACTTACGCCTAAATTTAGATCTTCCCATTTTCTTAGTGCTAATTTAATAATAAAATATGATATAAATCCTACGCTCAATCCTATTGTAATAGAGTATGTAAGCGGCATTAATATCACAGTTAAAAATGTTGAAACGCAAATAGCTGGATCTTTGTAGTTGATTTTGCCAAGTTCACTAAACATTAAAATACCTACCATTACAAGTACTGGATAGATAGCATTAGCTGGAATAGAGCCAAATAGTGGTAAGAAAAATAGGGTAAATATAAAAAACACTCCTATAAATACAGCCGTAAGTCCTGTTCTGCCACCAGCTTCTACACCGCTTGCACTCTCTACACATGTTATAATTGTACTTGTACCTATAATGGCTCCACCCATGCCAGCTATTGCGTCGCTTTCTAAATTTTTGGCTAATTTTTTTTCGCCATCAGCGTGTGTAAATAGATTGGCTCTATTTCCAACTCCAGTAAGGGTGCCAATACTATCAAATAGGTG
>SAMEA3663025__coassemble_258_pt1 | contig 11465 bp, 11 predicted proteins | sample SAMEA3663025__metabat2_high_PE_005 | metagenome-assembled genome bin SAMEA3663025 (sample SAMEA3663025) | pig gut metagenome | biome: pig gut; feature: pig-associated habitat; material: faeces | place: France | collected 2012 | reverse complement strand
AATTCTAGAATTCCATAGAATTATAATGTTAATTTTATTATAATTCACAAAACAATTTTAATTATAAACTAAGGAAATATTTTGGTTTTACAAACTTTTTGGCTAGAAATGGCGGTAGAATTCTAGAATTCCTAAGATAATTAAAATTAAAAGGCAAGAAAATGTATAAATGGAAAGATGGCTATCCGCCACATCCATCACGCAAAAGCAACAAAATCAAAATAATTGATTTTAAAATAAAATATAAGAGGTATTAATGGTTAAATCAATTTTGTTTGTATGTCTTGGTAATATTTGTCGCTCGCCTTTGGCTGAAGGCATCGCAAGAAAGGTAGCCAAAGAGCGTGGTTTGGATATTTTGATAGATTCGGCAGGGACTAGCAATTATCATATATCAGAGCCACCAGATAGTCGCTCTATAAGGATCGGGCGGCAAAATGGAGTTGATATCTCTATGCTAAAAGGTAGGCAAATTGATAGGAGTGATTCTAAATTTGATTTGATTATAGCGATGGATAAGCAAAATTATGATAATATTTTGCGTTTAAAACTTGGCAATAAGGTAGCTTTGATGGGGGATTTTGGGCTTGATGGGGCTGAAATTCCAGATCCGTATTATGGTGATATGAGTGATTTTCAAAGCGTTTATAATATGCTTAAAAATACGATAAATACGATGTTTGATGAGGTTTGTAAATGAGCTTGGATTGTAGATTAGTTGATATAAATAGCGATATTTTTACAGATATTTTAAGGCTAAATTCAGAAGTTTTCCCTTCAAATGAGCTAGTAGCACCAATAAATTTATCTAATAACATATATGCAAATGATGAAAATCTATCTATTTTCTCTTTTTATAATGATAAAGAGTTTGTAGGTTATGCTGCTATATATAGCTATGAAAATATATCTTATTTAGCATTTTTAGCAGTTTGTGTTAAGTATCAAGGTCGTGGTTTTGGTGGCTTAATTTTAGAAATTTTAAAATCAAATTTTAGCCAAATCGTCTTAGAGATTGAGAGTTTAGATCCAAAAGCTACTGATTACTTACAAAGAGTCAAACGCAGTAAATTTTATAACAATCACGGATTTAAAGATTCTGGTTATAAAATATCATATTGCAAAATGACTTATAGTATTTATAGTAATTTTGAGTTTGATTCTAAGCAATTTATAGATATGTTTAATCTATTTAAGAGCAAAAATTATTTTGATTTTAAATTTGAATAGCAGATAATATTTAGCTATATCCAGCCAAATTTGGCCGGATATTAATTATGAGTATAAAACTGATTTAAATCTATTTGCGATCATTTGAGCTCGCATTAAGATCATATCAGCAATTTCAGGCTCATAAATGCTATCTAAGCTCTCTTTAAACAAATTTAGCCAATTATCAAAATATTCAGGCGGAAATGGATCAAGATTCATATGAGCTTGCATAGGATTACCTCTAAATTCGCTCTGACCTATGAGCATCCCTTTCCAAAATTCACCAATCTTAGCCTTATGAGCGTCCCACGCCTCTTCGCTTGTGCCGATTTTGTTATTAAATATCTCGCCAAGACCGCTCTCATCTTCTCTAATAGCTTCATAAAAGCTCTCCATAAGCTTAGCAATGCTCTCGTTTGTGATCTCTTTGTATCTCATTTTTATCCTTTCAAATTTGATTAATGACAAGCTGGTCTACTCATATCAGGCTGAATAGCTGAGTTATCAGCACCGCCATTTGCGTTGATATCTTCTATAATCTCCCATAGCTTTGTAGCGGCCTCTTCATATCGTTTAGCGCTAATTGAATTTGGCTCATAAAAGCTAACTGGCCTTCCGCTATCGCCACCTATTCTAACAGATGGTTCTATAGGGATTTGAGCTAGTATCGTAGTATCATACTCACTAGCCAGCGCGTCAGCTCCACCCTTGCCAAATATATCATACTCTTTGCCATTATCAGGGCAGATAAATCCGCTCATATTCTCTATCACGCCAGCTACTGGGATATGGAGCTTTTCAAACATATCAAGACTTCTAGCGGAGTCATCTAGAGCGACTGTTTGCGGAGTTGTAACGCAAATTCCAGCTGTTACTGGCACGCTTTGGGCTAGGGTGATTTGCGCATCGCCTGTGCCTGGAGGCATATCTAGAAGCAAGATATCTAGCTCTCCCCACTCAACTTCATTTAAAAGTTGAGTGATAGCCTTCATAATCATAGCGCCACGCCACATTAGCCCTTGACCCTCTTCTATCAAAAGCCCCATGCTCATCATCTCGATTCCGTGAGTTTGAAGTGGCTTTAATTTTTGGCCTATGACTTTGGGTTGTTTGCCTTGGACGCCTAGCATTCTTGGGATATTTGGCCCATAGATATCAGCATCTAATAGCCCTACTTTTTTGCCTTGTTTGGCTAGGCTAATGGCTAAATTTAAAGTAGTTGTGGATTTGCCTACGCCACCTTTGCCGCTGCTTACCATTACGAAGTTTTTAATCTGTGGGGCGATATTTTTGCCGCTTTGTGAGTTGGATTGCTGGGTTTGAGGCTTTGGTGCGATGATCTCTATCTCTTTGTTTAAATTTAGCTTTTCTATATCATTTTTGATAGTTTGAGCTACTTCTGGTTTGGCTGAGGTGATCTCTACTATGATCTTTGGATCTGTGGATTTGACAAAGCCAAATTCTACAATGCTCTTTTTAAAGCCTGGGTAGATCACGCTTTTTAGTCTGTCTAGAATTTTTTCATCCATTTTTAGTCCTTTTTAAAATTTGGATATATTAGCTAAAAATTATAAATCTTTGGCTAAAATTTTTTAAATTAAAATAGAGAATTGTATGAGTGAATTTAGTATTTTTGGTAAATATTTATATCGTGATTTAAAAAGCGAATTTATCTGCTTTAATAAAGATGAGCTTAATCAAGCTTTAAAAACTATACAAAAGATAAAAAATTTATATTTTGTAGGTTATATAGTTTATGATATTAGCAAAACAGCGTCAAATTACCCTATAGCGCACTTTAAAGGTTATAACAATAAAGAGATTTTCAAACCTAAAAAAAGCTTTGAATTCTCTATATTTAAGCCATATTTTTATCCGCAAATTGTAAAAAATTTATCCAAAAAAGAGTATGAGAAAACATTTAATCAAATAAAAGATGAATTAGCCAGTGGCAATAGCTATCAAATAAATTTCACAAATGAACTACAAATATCCACCAAAGCTAGTAGCAAGGAGATTATAACATCGCTTTTAAGTAGGCAAAAGAGTAGATATTTTGGCTATTTTAAGAGTGAATTTTGTGAGATAATATCATTTTCGCCAGAGCTGTTTTTTAAGCTAAAAGGCAAGAAAATCACCTTTGCACCTATGAAAGGCACTATAAAACGGGGTCAAAATAAAGATGAAGATAGAGTTTTAAAAAATAAGCTTAAAAATGACCCAAAAAATAGAAGTGAAAATTTGATGATAGTTGATTTGCTCCGTAATGATATGAGTAAGATTATTAAAATTGGCTCATTAAAGCTAAAAGAGCCGATGAAAATCATCAAGCTAAAAACGCTATTTCAAGCGATTTCGCCGCTTAAAGCAAGGCTTAAGAGCAGAAATTTAAATAAGATTTTTGAAGCGGTTTATCCTTGTGGGTCGATTACTGGTGCGCCAAAACTTGCCACAATGCGTATTATAGAGCGTTTAGAAGCTAGGGATCGTGGGGTTTATTGCGGTGCGATGGGGGTTATCAGCGATAAAAGGGCGGAATTTAGCGTGCCGATTAGAACGCTTCAAAGATGGGCTAAAGATGAATATTATAGATATGGCGTTGGAAGTGGCGTGGTATGGGACTCAAAGTGCGATGATGAATTTGCTGAATTGGAGCTAAAAAGTAGCTTTTTAAGACCAAAAATTGAATTTAATCTTTTTGAGACTATGTTGCTACGTGGGGATAAGATATTTTTGTTACAAAATCACTTAAAAAGATTGATAAATAGTGCTAGATTGCTAGGATTTAAATTGCCTATGGGATTTGAGCTTTGCGAGACGGATGAAGAGAGATTGAAATTTAGCGATATAGTTGGTGGGATTAATGGCGGATTTGAGAGTATAGATAAATTTAAAGATATTTTTGCTGATTTAAGGGCTGATAATGTGGATTTAAGAGTGAATTTAACCCTTAATAAAAGTGGCGAATATCAGATAACCCAAACTCAAATTCCCCCACTTAAATCCCATAAAATCGCAATTAGCCAAAACCGCCTAAACTCTTGTAATGATCTATTGTATCACAAAACCACGCTAAGAGATGAGCGGATTATAGATGATGGGCTTTTTGATATTTTTTATCTTAATCAAAGAGATGAGCTATGCGAGGGGAGTCGCTCAAATATCGTCTTAAATATCGGTGGTGAGCTATTAACGCCAAAATTAGATTGTGGTCTATTGGCTGGGACTGTGCGTGAGAGACTACTGAAATTTGGAGAGATAAAAGAGGCGATTTTGGGTTTAGATGATTTAAAAAATGCTAAAGAAATTTACGCTATTAACTCACTTCGTGGCGCTATCAAGGTGGAGTTATGAGAGTTTTACTAATAGATAATTACGACTCATTTACCTACAATATAGTCTATTATTTAAAGGAGTTAGGAGCCAAAGTCAAGGTAGTCAAAAATGATTTTGCCAAAGCCAAAAAAGCTATAAAATATGCTAATAAATTTGATAAAATCATTATTTCACCAGGCTTTGGCACACCTGATGATTCTGGAGTTTGTATGGATATTATTAAGGCTCTTGGGGCTAAAAAGCAGATTTTAGGTATATGCTTAGGTCATCAATGTTTGGCTAAGGCTTTTGGCGCAGAAGTGGTGCGGATGCCACGCCCTTTTCATGGGGTGAGCGTGGAGTGTGAATTTAAAAAATCCACACTTTTTAAAGGGGTGAAAAAGCCATTAAAAATCGCTTTGTATAACTCATTGCGAGTTGTAAATACGGCTGAATTTGATATCTTAGCAGATATAAAAGTGGAGAATAAAAGCATTATAATGGCTATCAAGCATAAAAAATATAGTTGCTATGGGGTGCAGTTTCACCCTGAGTCTATATTGCAAGCTCAAGGCAAAAAGATATTAAAAAATTTCTTAAATTTAAAATAGCAAATTTGCTAAGACAAAAGCCAAAATAATAAGCCACAAAAATATCAAACTAGAAGCGATAAATACCTTTAAATTCGCATTTTTCAAAGCTTTTTTGGTGATTGTAAGCCCTAGAGCGCTCATCGCAACACTAAGCAAGAAATTATCAACCAAAGATATAAACTCTCTAACTTGAGGATTTATAAATCCAGAGCAGAGCAACGCTACAAAAAACCATAGAGCAAAATATGGGAAATTCGCCCTAATGCTTGATTTTTCGCCGATGAAAAATCCACTAGCAAGGCTTAGAATTATCAAAAATGGCGCTAGCATTAGAACTCTTAACATTTTTATTATAATTGCGTTATTGGCTACTACTTCATTATAAGCACTAGCACCAGCTACATGCGCTACTTCGTGTAAGCTAGCACCGATTATAAATCCAGCTTTGAGATTTTGAGCTTCACTAAGGACAAATGGATATACAAACATCCCTAAACTACCAAATATCACAACCGAGCAAAGTGCGATGGCTACGGCATTTGGTGAAGCTTTGACAATACTTTGAGTGGCTAGTAAAGCAGCCGCACCGCAGATGCTAGACCCAGAGCTTATCAAGACTGAAAGTTTCTTATCAATACCAAAAACACGACAGATAAAATATCCAACAATAAAACTACTAAAAACAATGATAAAAGCGCTTAAAATCCCAGCATAGCCGATACTAAGTGCTTCATCAAGGCTGATTTTAAATCCGTATAAGACAATGCCTAGTCTTAGAATTTGCTTTGTAGATATAGCCAAAATCCCACTTCTAGCTATCAAATTCGCACTTTTTTTGCTACTATTGGCTAAAATAGCACCCAAAATCACAGCAATTATCAAAGCACTAATCCCATAAGCACTTAAAAAATTCGCTGCTAAAATAGATATCGCCGCTAAAATTATCAAGATAGTAGCGGCGTAAATTTTCCTTGTTTTATATATCTTTGCTCTCATTTGTAGGGTAGCTTTCACAGCTAGTTTTGGCTATCTCTTGGCTGATTTTATAAGCGCAAAATTTCGGCCCACACATAGAGCAAAACTCAGCTTCTTTAAAGACATCTTGAGGCAAGCTCTCATCATGAAGTTCTCTAGCCTTATCAGGATCTAGGGCTAATTCAAATTGTTTATTCCACTCAAATTTATATCTAGCGTCGCTCATAGCGTGATCTCTATCTATAGCTCCTGGTCTATTAAGGGCGATATCAGCAGAGTGGGCAGCGATTTTGTGCGCTATTATCCCATCTCTTACATCTTTTGCGTTTGGTAGGCCTAAATGCTCTTTTGGCGTTACATAGCATAGCATACTAGCGCCATGATATGCGGCCATAGTCCCACCAATAGCACTTGTGATATGATCATATCCAGCGCCTATATCAGTTGGAAGTGGCCCAAGGATATAAAATGGCGCATCATCGCAAAGTCTTTGCTCCTCTTTCATATTAAATTCAATCTGATTAAATGGCACATGGCCAGGGCCTTCTACCATTACTTGGACATTTTTAGCCCAGGCTCTTCTAGTTAGATTGCCAAGCTCTTTAAGCTCAGCCATTTGAGCCGCGTCACTCGCATCAGCCAAGCAGCCAGGACGCAAGCTATCACCTAAAGATAGAGCCACATCATATTTAGCACAGATATCGCATATATCATCAAAGGCTGTGTGGAATGGATTTTCTTTGTGATGTTTCATCATCCAACTAGCCATCAAGCTACCGCCACGGCTGACAATTCCCATTTTGCGTTTAGCCACTAATGGCATAAACTCAAGCAAAAATCCAGCGTGGATAGTGAAGTAGCTAACGCCTTGTTTAGCCTGTTTTTCGATACAATCTAGCATAATTTGTGGTGTGAGATTGTCTAAATCCTTGATATCGTGGATGATTTGATATATTGGCACGGTGCCAATCGGGACGGTTGAGTTGGCTATTATAGCCTTTCTAATAGCATCCAAATCCCCACCAGTGCTTAGATCCATCACGGTATCGGCTCCATATTTTAAGCATACATTTAGCTTTTCTATCTCTTCATTTATATTGCTGATTATCGCACTTGATCCGATATTTGCGTTGATTTTACAAGTTACGGCTCTGCCTATTGCCATCGGAATTAGATGATGGTGATTGATATTTGATGGGATTATGAGCTTTCCACTTGCGACTAGGTCTCGAATTTGGGTTGCTTGAAGCTTTTCTATCTTGGCTACATACTCCATCTCTTCAGTGATTATGCCCTTTTTGGCGTAATACATTTGAGTTGGGGTAGCGTCGTTTTGGCGTTTTTGACACCACTCTTTTCTCATTTATTATCCTTTTTTAAGCGTTTAAAAAGTGAATTTTACAATATTTAATTAAATACAAAACAACTCTTAAATAATTTGTTGATTTAAATTTGATTTATATAATCTTTTCATTAAATTTAGACTATTTTGAGCTATTTGTGTTACAAATTTAGCTTTTATAATATTGTTGAGTAGAGATTACACATTAAAAAGCTTAAATTTAATATATCTTAAATATAGTTTTTAAGTGGCTTTTGTAAGTAAATTTGGTTTATATTTGATTAAAATATCTATAATTTGGTGATTAACTAGCCAAATTTGGATTAAAATTTATGTTAATTTCAGTCAAATGAAATTTAAAACTATGTATAATTTCGTAACATAATTTTAAATTTAGGATCTATTTTGATTGATATATCTTTAATAATGCTAGGTGCGGGAAGCTCTACAAGGTTTGGACTGCCTGTTAAAAAGCAGTGGCTACGCAGCGGTGATACCCCATTGTGGCTAAAAGCGACTAGAAATATAAGCTCAAACTATAATTTCAAAGAGATTATTGTAGTTAGTAATGAGTGCGAATATATGTCTAAATTCGCTACTAATATCAAATTCATCCAAGGTGGCGCCACTAGGCAAGAGAGCCTTAAAAACGCTCTTAATCATATAAATAGCGATTATGTTATGGTAAGTGATATAGCTAGAGTGGATATAAGTCAAGCTTTGATAAAGCGGTTGATAGATAATGCGAATTTAGCTGATTGTATCGTGCCAGTTCTAAAAGTCAGCGACACAGTTGCTTATGGTAGTGAGTATATAAATAGAGATGAGTTAAAGCGAATTCAAACCCCACAACTCTCCAAAACTGCGGTATTAAAAAAGGCTTTAAATAGCGATAAAATTTACACAGATGATAGCTCGGCTATCGCTGCTACCTGCGGTAAGGTATGGTATATTGCTGGTGATGAGAGAGCTAGAAAACTAACATATAAAGATGATTTGAAGCTTATAAATCTTGATCCGCCTTCATCTGATATATTTTGTGGTAATGGCTTTGATGTTCATGCCTTTTGCGATGGTGATCATCTGAATTTAGGCGGTGTGAAGATAGAATTTGATAGAGCTTTTAAGGCTCATAGCGATGGCGATGTAGTTATACACGCACTTTGTGATGCGATCTTAGGGGCGGCTAGTGCGCCTGATATTGGGCAGTTATTTCCTGATAATGATATGAAATTTAAAGGCATTGACTCTAAAATCTTGCTTGAAAGGAGTGTGGATTTCATCCGTTCTATTGGATTTGAGATTGTAAATGTGGATTTGACTATCATTTGTGAAAAGCCTAAAATCTCTCCATATAAAGATGAGATGGCTCAAACCTTAGCAAGTGTGATGGGTATAAGCAGATTTAGAGTAAATATCAAAGCCACAACAAGCGAGAAATTAGGCTTTACAGGGCGTAGCGAAGGGGTAGCTGTGATAGCAAATGCGAATTTAAAATATTTTGATTGGACTAGGATATGAGAGTTTTAATAGTAGAAAACGAAATTTACCTAGCTCAAAGTATCGCTAGCAAGTTATCTGAATTTGGCTATAGCTGTGAGATTGCTACTCATACATTTGAGGCTTTAAGGGATGATAAATATGATGTAGTTTTGCTCTCTACTAGCTTTGGGGCTAATGAATTTTATAAGGTTATAGAAAATCACAAAAATTCAATTATAATTTTATTAATTAGCTACATTAGCTCTGATACCGTGCTAAATCCTATTAAGGCTGGGGTGAGTGATTATATCCAAAAGCCATTTATGATAGAAGAGCTTGTTAGAAAGATTAAATTTTTTGAGTCTTTTAAGCGATATGAGACTTTAAATGAAACTTACCGCATTATGTTAGAATCGGCTATGATAGTTAATAAACCAGCTAGCTTAGACCATAAAAAGATTAAGCTACCATTGATTATTAGCTCTAGTAAAATTCAAATTAGCGATGGATTTGTCTTTGCTTATGCTCAAGATAGCGGATTAAATTGTAAAATTATAGATGCTAAGCTTGGCTTTGATATTAAGGCTTTATTGCCAAATAGCTTTATATATATTAGAAATATTGATGAGCTTAGCTTAGATGCAAGGGCTAATATGCTTGATTCTTTGCGAGGTACGCCAACTATCGTTCATAGCGCAAGTGATCATATAGGATTTAATTTTATGATGCTAGGTGAGCCGCGTGCTGCTATGATGAGTGATATATTATCAATTGATGAGTATGTTAAGCAGATGATTTTATTATATCAAGATATCTTGCCAGATACTGAGATATCAAAAAAACTTGGAATATCGCGTAAATCAATATGGGAAAGAAGAAAAAGGCATGATATCTACAGACAGAAGTAATATTATAAATATCAATCAAGATACATATGGCACCTTAGGTCTTATCAAAAATCAAATTTTAGGTAAATTTAAAAGGCTTATGGATGCTAATGAGGCCAAAAGCGTCTATCAAACTGGATATTTTAGAGGTGAGCCTATGCCATATGCTTATACCTTTGCTCCATTTGGTAGGCGAAATCAAGCTGTAATTAGAGCTATAAAGCAGGGTCAAAAACTTGAATTTGCACTAAATGGAAATATAGTTGGTCATATGGTTGTCTCATCTGTTTATAAGCTTGAAAATCCTTATAATAGTATTTTTGCTGCTAGAGAGATTGAACTTGATGAAGATAATAAAACAGGTAAATACGCAGTTAGCGGCGAATTTGAAATTTATGATAATAATTTAGCTAAGATTAAAGAAAATGTTCTAAATAGAATAAAGGAAAATAATTATCAAAAAGTAACCGCCCTAATGCTCACAGCTGATCCATTCCACAGACTTCATGAAAGGCTAGTGAGAATGACTATTGATAAGGCTGATATCACTATAATTTTTTTGATTTGTACCCTTGAAAATAGACGAAATTTGGATTTTAAATTAAGGCTAAAAACCTTAGAATATTTCGTAAGCAATTTCTTGCCTAATGAGCGTGTGGTTATAGTGCCTTTTGAAAATACCTATCTATTTAGCAATCATATAAATCCGGTTTTGGAGTGCTTAGCAGCTTATAACTTTGGTGCGACGAAGTTAGTAGTAGGGCAAAATCACGGCGGTATCGGAATGTTTTACGATCATAATCAACCAAATACAATCTTAGATAGCGTAACAAAAAATTTGGATATAGAGCTTATAGTTATGCCTGAATTGGTCTATTGTAATCAGTGTAGAACGATTGTGAGTATCAAGACTTGTCCGCATGGCCAACACCATCATATCAAGTATAAATCCGATACGCTAAAAGAGCTTTTATTTAGTGGGATTTTGCCGCCTGCGATTTTAATGCGAAAGGAGATTTCAGCTATGATATTAAGCACGCTATTTCCAAATAGATTTGAAAATTTCCAAAAAATTTGTAATGATCTATTCCCTAATGTTGGGTTATTAGAAGATCGCACTCAAAATGATTTTTATCTAGATTTAATGAGTTTATATCAGACTACTTCGCTTACATAAGGATGAAAATGCAAAAGTTATTTGTAACATTTTTTTACTCTGGATTGCTAAGGCCAGCGCCTGGGACTTGGGGCAGCTTGGCTGGGAGTATAGCAGGCGTGGCTATATATTATTATATCGGGCTTGAGACGCTATTTATGGCTAGTATATTGCTATTTTTGGCTAGTATTAGCGTGATTGACTCTTATGAGGCTAAAAGTGGCACACACGATGATAGCTCTATAGTCATTGATGAGGTTGCTGGTGTGTGGGTGGCAATATCTATAGCTTTATCTAGTTGGGAGCAGTTTGGGGTGGATAAATTTGGATGGGTTAGTGTGATTTTGGCTTTTGTCTTTTTTCGAATTTTAGATATTACTAAGCCTAGTATCATTGGCAGGCTAGATCGCAATCTCAAAGGCGGCCTTGGTGTAATGAGCGATGATATGGTGGCAGGGGGATTTGCTGGGCTTATCACCGCTGCAGTTGTGGCTATTTTGGTT
>SAMEA3663025__coassemble_60_pt1 | contig 11491 bp, 12 predicted proteins | sample SAMEA3663025__metabat2_high_PE_005 | metagenome-assembled genome bin SAMEA3663025 (sample SAMEA3663025) | pig gut metagenome | biome: pig gut; feature: pig-associated habitat; material: faeces | place: France | collected 2012 | reverse complement strand
CTCAAACTTCATCAAATCAAGGCTTATTATAAAATATAAAAGTTAATAATTTTTATTAATTATTAAATTTTAAAAAAATGAAAGAAGAAATTTAATCAATATGTAATATTTTCTATCAATTCTATATTTTGATTATTTATACAGACTATATCAATTTGATATGGTAAATTTAAATTGGAGTTTAACATATAAAAATCTATAGCTTTTATAATTTTTTCCAATTTAGATTTTGTTACTCTATAGATAGTTTGATAATCTTTAGTTGAGGCTTTAACCTCAATAAAATGAAGAGTTGAATCACGCTTAGCAATGATATCAATCTCTCCAAATTTAGTTTTATAGTTTAAATTGAGTATCTTATAGCCATTTTTTGATAAAAATTTAGCAGCACTTTTCTCAGCTTCATGACCAAAAAGATATTCAGCTAAACCCAAAGATTAACTCTCAATCCTAATCATAAATGGCTTAGCCTTGATAAAGTTCTCATTTTCTAAGCTATTAATTACTCTTAGCATATCAGCTTCTAAACAAGTATGAGTGGTAAAAAATAAAGTAGCACATCCTTCATCTTTGCTTTTTGCTTTTTGTAAGAAACTATCAATTGAGAGATTATTTTGACTCATTAAATTTGTAATCTTAGCCAAAACCCCAACCTCATCAGCTACCTTTAATCTTAAATAATATTTGGTTCTAATCTGGTTAGGCTTTAGAAGTTTTAATGGTGCAGACTCTAGTGGAGCCTTATATCCTAGCATAGGATTTCTAATCTCTCTAGCGATATCTATTAAATCACTTATAACTGCACTTGCTGTAGCAGACCCACCAGCACCAGCACCATAAAATAAGCTCTCTCCAACTGCATCACCTACGACACTTACAGCATTCATTACCCCATTTACATTTGCTAGCATCTTATCTTTGCTAATAAATGCTGGATGAACTCTAAGCTCTAAAGTACCTTCTCCACGCTTAGCAATAGCTAAAAGCTTGATAGCATATTCAAATTCATTAGCAAAATATATATCCTCGCTACTAATTTGACTAATACCTTCAATCAAAATATCTTCGGGCTTAGCATGCACACAATAGGCAATACTAGCTAATATAAGTAATTTATGTGCCGTATCAAATCCACCTATATCAAAGGTCGGATCAGCCTCGGCGTATCCTAGCTCTTGAGCCTTTTTAAGCGCCTCGTCAAATTGCACTCCACTATTCATCATATTTGTTAGAATATAATTGCTTGTTCCGTTCATTATACCCATTATTTTTTGAATATGGTTTGCGCTTAAGCCCTCTCTTAAAGCTTTTATAATTGGTATCCCACCAGCTACACTAGCTTCATATCCAAATGCCGTATCACCAGCAAGTGCTTCAAGCTCATTTCTATAGTAAGCCAATAGCGCTTTATTTGCTGTTACTACAGCCTTTTTGCGCTCTAAAATCTTACTTATAATCTCATAGGGCTTATCAATTCCGCCCATTAGTTCGATAAATACATCAATATCATCTCTATTTATAACACTATCTATATCATCAGTTAGTGGAATTATTGAGTCTTTATGTTTTGATAAATCCCTTACTACACCCACTACTGGAGTTATACTAACTCCAGCTCTTGAGACGATTAGATCGCTATTTTTAATGAGCACATTGGCAACTTCAGTTCCTACTGTCCCAACACCTAATATCGCTACTCTCATTGGACTTCTTTTAAATATTTTTTGATATTTCTAGCAGCTTGGCGAATACGATTTTCATTCTCTATAAATGCAATCCTGACATACTCATCACCAGCCACACCAAATCCAGCACCAGGGCTAACAGCTACACAAGCTTTGGTCAATAGCTGCTTAGCAAATTCTTTACTTCCTATATTTCCTACTTGCGGTGGTAATTTTGCCCAAGCAAACATACTAGCTCTAGGTTTTGCTATCTCCCAACCAGCTGCGCTAAAAGCCTCTATGAGTGTATCTCTGCGTTTTTCATAAGTCTGTCTAATCTGCTCAACGCAGTCTTGATCTCCATCTAGTGCTACGGTGGCCGCTACTTGGATTGGGGTAAACATACCATAGTCAAACCACGATTTTATCTTTTTGAGTGCGGCTACTAATTTTTTATTGCCACATATAAATCCTACACGCCAACCGGCCATATTGTATGATTTTGATAAGGTATAACACTCTACTGCTACATCTTTTGCCCCATCGACTTCAAAAATACTAGGTGTCTTATATCCATCAAATGTAAGCTCAGCATAAGCTATATCGCTAATGATATAAAATCTCTCACGCTTAGCCATATCTACTAAACGCTCATAAAAACTCTTTTGGCAAGTTACAGTAGTTGGGTTATGAGGAAAATTTACTACAACATATTTTGGCTTTGGAATACTCTCTTCTATAGCATGTTCTAAATTTTCAAAAAATTTATTCTCATCTACTTCAAAATTTGCATTATAAATAAGTGGCATTTTAGTAACATTTCCACCTGCTATAATAAAAGCTTGAGTATGAATAGGATAGGCTGGATCTGGTACAATAGCTACATCGCCAGGATTTGTGATGGCTTGTACTAGATGGACAAATCCCTCTTTGCTACCCATAGTTGCGACTGCTTCGGTTTCTGGATCTAGTATTACGCCATATTTTCTTTTATACCAGTTACATATCGCAACACGAAGTTTATAAATACCTTGACTAACACTATAACCATGAGTTTTATCCTTCATAGCGCTCTCGCATAATTTATCTATAATATGCTGTGGTGTTCTACCATCTGGATTTCCCATCGAAAAATCTATAATATCAGCCCCATCTCTACGTGCTGCCATCTTAATTGCATTGACCTCGGCAAATGCGTAGTTTGGCAACCTCTCAATAGTGTTAAATCTAATCTCATCAAACATAAAAAACTCCTTAATTTGATTTTATATATATTTTTAATCCACGCTTAATATTTTCTAAGCTAAAAGCATCATCAATTAGCATATAGTATGAATTTGGTGGAAATTTGATATATATTTCTTTTTCTGGTTTATCTGATTTAATCTGTGTAATCAAATTTAGTTCCCTATCAAGTACCTTTATAACGCAAATCCAACTATCAGAAGCGTAGCTTTTTATTAAAGCCTCGCTTTTGCCGCTAATATTTAAAAAATATGGCTCTAATGGCTTTGCAAGGTCAAATTCGCTATCACTAATATATTGATGTGTAGATAATATAGCTTTGCTAGCATCAATACTATAAGTAAAACTAAACTCACCATCACGATTAATATCTTTTATATAAATTTGATTCTTTCCAAGCTCTCTATAAATCGCACCTGGATCTAGCAAAAAGCGTGAATTCATAGATATTTGCCAAACTATTCCTTGAGTATCAGTCTTTAATGACTTACTCAAAAAATATGAATAGCCAAGATTTTTAAGAGCTTCAGATACACTTTTAAAAAGCAAAATATCAGAACTTGGACTATAAAAGGCAATTTCTAAATTCACTGGCAAAGAAAAACTAAGATTTAAGAGCGAATTCACTCTTAAAGTATTTGTAATTTTAGCGTAATTTGGATTACCCCTACTATCAATAAAATCAGACTCTATAGCAAATATCTGCTCGATTTTATCTCTATTTTTAGCGTAACTTTGCTCTGAAATTATACTTTTGATATTGCTATGTAAATCAAATCCAAAACAACTAAAAGCAAAAACACAAAATAGAAACGCTACTCTTACCATTGAGAACCTTTGTTTAGTTTCACAAATTCGTCATACTCTAACTCTCTAATTGTGCCATTTTGAATTACAAATCTTAATGGCTTTTGAACGCTAAATTTCTTTTGATCCCCATCAATCTCTAAAATTAACTCGCCGTGGCCTGTTTGAATTAGTTGATCAGTGCTTAAATTTAGGTCGATAGGATTTTTAGTTGTATGAAATCTTTTATTTTTACCATCAATATCTTTAATACCAATCCATATATTTTTAGTTGGAATAATTTTAGCAATTTCATTGGTTGGTGTTGTAATCTGTGGTACTTCTACTTTTGTAGTTTCTATATTTAGAGTTTGAGTTTTTAGTTCTGTAGTCGCATTGGCCTCTATAGAAGTTGAATTTGAGTCGATTTTAGTTTGATTAAATTCAGTAGTGATATTTTCATCTTTTTGAACTACTTTTTCTATTGTTTGACTAATTGCTTCTAAATTCTCTTTAGCTGATTCTACTACAGCATTTGCTGAGTAGGTTACGCTTTGATTTTTATCAAAACTTGGTAACTCTATATTATCTAAAATATTTGTAAATTTAACTACCCAAACTAGTGCTACTATGATTAATACTACAACCAAAATTACTGTTAAAGCCATACTATTATCGGTTTTTGGTGTATATGCTGGAAGTTTTGGCGCCACTGTAAAACCTGCATTATCATCACCATTATGTTCTTTACAATACTCATTATACTCATCAATCCAGCCTTGTAAATCCATATCATATTCACGGCTTAAAATCTTAGCAAAACCAGAAGCATTTAATTTGCGAAGTTTTTCGAAATTTTTTTCACACATATATCTTAGATACTCAGTCTCGATATGAGTGTGCTTAGTTACCTCTTTTAAATCCATTTCTAAAAGTTTTTCTATACCATTAGCCATTTATAATCCTATCAAATAATATTCCAAACGCCACACTGACATTTAAGCTATCCCAGTCCTTGCGCATATTTATGCCTAGACTCTCATCGCATTTTTGCAATACCTTATTTGGTATTCCATCGCCTTCACTACCCATAATTAAAGCAGTTTTAGGCTCAAATTCAAATTCTTTAGTACTCTTGCCTCCGGCATTTGCTGCATAAATTTTAAATCCAACTTGCTTAAGCTCATTTATAAAGCTTAACCCATCAGTGCATAAAGCAATTGGTAGTTCATACGCTGCACCGCTACTAGCACGCACTACTCCTTGCATTGCTAGGCTCTCATTTTTACCTACTATAACTATACCGCCAGCACCCAATGCATAAGCAGTCCTTACTATAGCACCAATATTTCCTACATCACTAAGACCATATAAAATCACTAAATAATCAGACTTTTTAATCTCATTTAAATTAGCAAACTCGTAATCTTTTACCTTTGCTAAAAAGCCTTGATGATTGCCTCCACGGGCAAGCGCTTGGGCTTTTTGATTATCGACTTTTTGAATTTTCAAGCCGACTTTTGCTATTTGGTTAAATATATCTTTTTGAACCTCTTTTGCTAGATATATCTCTTCGAGCTTGTCTTTATGATGTTTTAACAAATGTAAAAATAGCTGTTTTCCATAGATAATCATAGTGCTTATGGTATCTAAAAGCCCTTAAATTTTAGCTTATTTTTAGCAAAAAAAATGAATTTTTGTAAAATTATATTTATCATTGTTAAGAAACTTCTTATGATTAATAAAATAATCATACAATAAATACTATTTTACAAAAGATCGCTTCTAATAAAGCTTTAATAATCTATATAAATTTATCCTAAAATTACCCATTTAACTGGGCATATATCTCTTTTACGCTTTTACCAGTAAGCTTGGCTAGGAGTTTGGCTTTTTGCTTTGGAGGAATGTCTAATTCATTTATATCAGCTACGCTTATAGTATTTTGGGTGTTATTTTTTGAACCATCAATTACTATACACCATTCACCTTTTAAATTTGCACTCTTAAGCATAGCAACTAGATTTTTAGCACTATTTTTAAATTTAGCTTCAAATTTCTTAGTAGCCTCTTTAATAGCAAAAATCTCCCGTTTAGGTTCTAGCTTTGCAATAGCTTCAACTAGCTGCAAGACTCTCTTTGGCGATTCATATATCACTACTGGATAAGTCAAATTTAGCGCATTTTGTATAGCTAGTTCTCTATCTCTGCCAGTATTTGGCAAAAACCCTAAAAATGTAAACTCTTTTTGCACAATTCCACTTGCTGCTACGGCTAAAAGTGCTGCATTTGCTCCACTTAATACCTCGTAATTTATACTATTTTGCTGAGCAAATTCTACTAATGTAACCCCTGGGTCGCTAATACATGGCATTCCAGCATCGCTTACATAGACTACGATTTTTTCTATTAATTTTTTAGCTTCAAATTTAGTAAAAAATTCACTCTCATTATGTGTATGAAGAGAGTAAAATTCATATGGATTTATATTTAGATTATATTTTGTGTTTAGAAGATTTATAAGGGATTTAGTTACTCTACTATCTTCACAGATTATGATATCACAAAGGTTCAAGATGTCCAGGCATCTCTTTGAGATATCATCTAAATTGCCAATTGGCGTAGGAAGAAAGTAGAGCAAAAGATTATTTCATTCCGTATTTTTTCTTAAATTTATCTACACGACCTGCACTATCTACGATCTTTTCACTACCTGTGAAAAATGGATGACAAGCACTGCAAATATCTACTTTGATTTCTGGCTTGTTTGACTTGCTAATAAATGTATTACCGCAAGCGCAGCTAACTGTGCATTCAACATACTCTGGATGTATATCTTTTTTCATTGCTTTTCCTTTTTTTGGGTTTAAAAGTTGGGATTTTATCTAAATTTGGCTTAAATTTCCTTGATTAATCTAGTCTCATTTGGTGCCATCTCTATGATCTCCCATGGTAAGCCTTGTTTATTTAGCTCATCCATAAATGGTTTAGCATCGAATTCTTCCATATTAAATACCCCTTTGGCACTCCAAATTCCCTTTGCTACCATCATTGAGCCTATCATTGCTGGCACTCCTGTAGTGTAGCTAACAGCGCCAACGCCGGTTTCTTGATAGCACTCTTGGTGATCGCATACATTATAGATATAAACTTTTCTTGGCTTATTATCTTTTATACCTGTTATCACACAACCTATATTTGTCTTGCCTTTAGTTCTAGCGCCTAGGCTTGCTGGGTCAGGTAGCAAGGTCTTTAGAAATTGAATTGGGACGATTTTAACTCCATTATGCTCAACCTCATCAATCCTTAGCATACCTACATTTTCTAGGCATTTCATATGAGTTAGATAACTCTGCCCAAAGGTCATAAAAAAGCGAATTTGCTTTAAAGTAGGGATATTTTTAACCAAACTCTCAAGCTCTTCATGATAGAGCAAATAGCTATCTTTTGGGCCGATTTTTGGATAATCCCAGCTAAATCCTATCTCCATAGGCTCAGTTTCTATCCATTTTCCATCTTTGTAATATCTACCCTTTGCGCTAACTTCACGCAAATTTATCTCAGGATTAAAATTAGTAGCAAACGCATACCCATGGTCTCCAGCATTACAATCCAAAATATCAATATACTCAATCTCATCAAATAGATATTGCTTCGCATAAGCACAATATACATTAGTAACGCCCGGATCAAATCCACTACCAAGAAGCGCCATAGTATTAGCAGATTTAAAATCACCATCTTTAGCCCATTGAAGTTTATACTCAAATTTAGCCGTATCTGGGTGTTCATAGTTTGCTGTATCTATATATGGAATTTTAGTTTGCGAGCATGCGTCCATAAGCGTAAGGTCTTGATATGGAAGTGCAACATTTAGTAATAAATCAGCCTTAATATTTTTAATAAGCTCTACAACAGCAGCTGTATCATCGGCGTCTATCGCCGCCGTATCGATATCCACTCCGACTTTGTCTTTGATAAATTTAGCTATTTTATCACATTTACTTTTGGTGCGACTAGCTAGAGTAATTTTGGTAAAAACTTGCGAATTCATAGCGCATTTTACCGTTGCTGCTTGACTTACTCCGCCTGCTCCGATGATTAAGATATGACTCATTTTCTATCCTTTGTCTGAATTTTTAGTAATTATAGCCAAATTTAGCTAAAATTCACTCCATACTCTAAGCAAAAATTACTTTAACAAAAAATTAATATTTTCAAAATACTTATCTAAGCTCAAAAGCAATCTCCATAAAAATGCTATATTTTTTATCTATATTTTCTAAATTTGGCTTTGTCTTTTTAATCGCATTTAGCGCCGCTTCATTGAGCAATTTATGCTGGCTGGGGCGTGAGATTTTCTCATTACTTATACCGCTTTTATCTATTTGAAACTCCACGCCTACTACACCACTCAATCTAGCTCTTCTAGCGGCTCTTGGATAGATGGTATTTTGGGCGATTTCATCTTTTAATCTTTTAAATATTTCGCTATCGTTACTTAGTTTAGTGATTTGGTTTTGGCTAGGGGTTGATTCATTTGATTTTGATGGGCTATTTATAGGGGTATTTTGTTGTGATGATTGATAGGCTGCTCTGGTTAAATTTTGGGTTGTGGTTTGGGATTTTTGGGTTGATTTTTGGGATTTTTGAGCTGGGATTTTACGGGTTTGGGGATCTGGTGTGCTCGGTGAATTTATGGATGAATTTGATGGATTTATAGATGAATTTGGCGGTTTTATGGGATTTAGCGAATTTGGTTTTATATCAGATTCTACTATATAAATTTCAAATTCACTAACTATTTTATCCTTGCCTAAATTTATTTTAGCACCAAAGGTTATAAGAGCCACAAGCACAAAATATATCAATAGTGAAAATATGAATGAAGTTATATTGAGTGCTTTTTGCTCCATTTTAGAAATTTGCTCTTAATTTCACCCAAAAGCTTCGCCCCGGCTCATAAACTCTAGTAGTAGCTGGGATATCAAGCGTGGCTATTTCGGCGCCATTTTTGCTAGTGTGATAGCTATATAGTGCATCGTTTAAATTTAGTGCTGCTAGCATAATTTGATAATTTTTGTATTTATATCCAGCATTTAGCCCAATAGTCCAAAAGCTATCGCTATAGCCTAAGTCCTTACCGGCGACATTGCCGTAATTCTCTTTATATCTATGTTGGCTAGCATTAGCATAAAAATCCAAATCGACAAACCACTCATTACGCACCAAACCCGCAACAGCTTTAAAAACCAAAGGCGAAATTTGCGGCAGTGGATCACCATCTTTTAATCCATTTGTATCTTTCAAATTCTCGCCATAAACATACGATAACCCCGCACCAAGCTTATAAAAATTATTAATCAATATATTAGCATCTATCTCTCCACCCATCAAAAGGGCATCTGTATTAAATGAAGATGTAGCGCCATTGTAATTTAAAATGATATAATCATCTATTTTAGACACAAATAAATTTGTGCTTAAACTCAAATTCCCATTATCATAGATAGTACCTAGGTCGATTTGGTGATTTTTTTCGGTTTTTAAGCTCATTCCATCAACTTTTTGAAGTTCCCAAAAATCTGATGCTCTCTCAGCTCTACCAACCCCAGCATATAAGCTTAATGTATCAAAATATCTCTCATAACGCATAAATCCAGATATTGGGGTTTGAATTTTAGATCTATCAAATCTACCAGCAAGATATTTATCTATCTCAACCCTATCTAATCTAATACCGCCAAATACCCCATAATCCTCACTAAGATACTCACTTTGAGTAAATACAGAAGATGTGCTAATTAGAGCATTTTTGTTATAATCCTTAGAAAAAAGCGTATTTCGTGCCTCGGTGGCATTAATGGCATTTTGAGTCATTCTGCTAGAATGCTTATCTTCTCTATAAGAGCCACCTATATATGTAGTTATAGTATCGAAATTTAGTTTTATCTCAGCTTTAGTGCCGATAATCTCTCTTTTTGGGTTACTGATATTATATCTATTTGGCATTGCTGGTCTTAGGCTAAAATTATCCATCACATGATCTATATAGTGATAATAACCTTGTAAATTCAAAGTGTGGCTACCTAAGGCCTGCTCTAAAGCTAGATTATAAGATTCTCTTTGAAACTTTGTCCCATCCATCGCCCTATCAGCATAAGCCGCCTCGCCATCGCCAAAGTCAGCACTAAGGCTAATAGCACTCTCTTCATTTGGTGTTAATGTGGCGATTATAGCGCCTTGTTTGCGAAAATACTCTGAATGGACTATGTTTCCATCGCCATCTTTGTAATTATCGCTTTGGTAAATTCCGCCATTTACTTGGATACTACCAAGCTCATTTCCGCCGATCGCCTCGCCACTTAACTCTCTTTGGTTAAAGCTACCAGCAAGCATAGATATATCAGCACCATAGCTAAGCTCATTTAATCTAATAATCCCCCTATCAAAGATCAATCCACCATTCACTAGTGCTCCATATCTCACATCTTGAGGGCCTTTTATTATCTTAATTGAGCGGTAATTTTGCGGTGCGATATAGGTTATAGCTGTATCCATCCGACCACCGCAACCGCCGTGAATTTCAGATCCATCTGTATATATAGGCAGTCTAGCCGAAAGCCCTGAGCGATATGATACTTCGCTACCGCCACCGCCTTTTCTAACCATATTAAATCCACTTATATCAAGCAAAGATTTGGCTAGATCGGGTGAATTTAGTATAGTGTCTTTGGTGATTTGTGTAGTTATGGGATTGTCTAAAATGCTTTTTTCATAACTTTGAGTTACATTTACTCTACCTAAATTTAAATCTTGAGCGTATAAACTCGCAGCGGCACACAAAGCACAAAGCAATCTCATAAAATACTCCTTAAAATATTATAGATTAATCTAAAATAATACCGAAATAATTATTACTTTATGCTTAATATTTATTTCAATTATATAAATTTAATAATATCTACTCAACATTTTAAGTATAGGCTTAGCTAGTTCTAGCCCTTTAGATCGGTGAGAAATTTGAAGTTTGATACTCTCATCAATCTGCCCTATAGTCTTATCAAATCCATCAGGAATAAACATAAAATCATACCCAAAGCCATTATCCCCAAGCTCCCTATCGATGACTTCTCCATACATAAATCCATGGACGCCATATCTACCATATTTAGAGCCGATGCCGATACAGGCGGTGTAAAATGCCTTAGAGCGGCTTAAGCCTAATCTTTTTAACTCACTAATCAATTTTGCTCTATTACTCGCATCACTTGCCCCTTCGCCACTATACCTAGCTGAGTAGATCCCAGGAGCAAAACCAAGTGCTTCAACACTTATCCCGCTATCATCACTTAGAGCTATACACTCATTTTCAATTCCAAGCTCTTTAATCTTCTCATACACAGCATCTGCTTTTATCATCGCATTTTCATAAAAGCTCTTGCCATACTCTTGGATCTCAAATGGCTTACATATATCACCCAAAGCCAAAACTTCAAATTTATTATAATAAGCCTTAATCTCCCTTACTTTATCCATATTATTTGTAGCTAAAACAATCTTCATCCAACTCTCCTATTTAGAATTTTTCTAACCCAAAACGCCGCCAAACCCATCACAACCACAAGGGCCAAGGCTAGCCAAAATTCATAGCTTTTATAATTTGCTATATTGCTACCTAAATTTATAAATAGCACCGCACTAATAAACTTGCCAAGCACCCCAGCAATGATAAATTTAACAAAGTCAAACCTCAACGCCCCAGCCATGTAATTCACGACATTATAAGGGACAAT
>SAMEA3663025__coassemble_166_pt1 | contig 11742 bp, 13 predicted proteins | sample SAMEA3663025__metabat2_high_PE_005 | metagenome-assembled genome bin SAMEA3663025 (sample SAMEA3663025) | pig gut metagenome | biome: pig gut; feature: pig-associated habitat; material: faeces | place: France | collected 2012 | reverse complement strand
GCCTCTTGAGTTACCTTAAATGCCCCACCAGTACACTCTGTAACATCCTGACCTGTCATTTCTAAATGGACGCCACCAGGTATGGTGCCACAAGCGTTATGGATATCAAAGAAGCTCTTAACCTCTCTTAAAACATTATCAAATTCACGAGTCTTATATCCATTTGACGCTTTTACCGTGTTGCCATGCATAGGATCAATACTCCATAAGATATTTAGCCCTTCAGATTTAATATCTTTTAAGATATTTGGCAAGCGACTCTCTATCTTATCAGCTCCCATTCTGATGATGATATTTAGGCGGCCATTTTCGTTATTTGGGTTTAGTTTGTTAGCTAATTTTATCACATCATCAGCTGTGGCATTTGGGCCGATTTTGCATCCGATTGGATTTTTAACTCCGCTTAAGAAATGGACATGAGCATCATCAACTCCTCTAGTTCTCTCACCTATCCAAAGCATGTGAGCAGAGCAGTCATACCAATCTCCGCTTAAACTATCAACCCTTGTAAGAGCCTCTTCGTATGGAAGTAAAAGCGCTTCGTGAGAAGTGTATAATTTGGTTTCGCTTAGTGTTGGGGTATTAGAAGTTGTAACCCCACAAGCCTCCATAAATTTAAGAGCATTTGTAAGCTCAGAAGCGAGTTTTTCGAATTTTTCATCTAATTCACTTCGCTTTACAAATCCTAAATTCCATCTATGGACTTCATGTAAATTAGCTAATCCACCTCGTGAAAATGCCCTTAGAAGATTTAGCGTAGATGCACTTTGATAGTAGGCATCTATCATTCTTTTAGGATCTGGGACTCTAGCTGATTCATTAAATTCAAATCCATTTATGATATCGCCTCTATAGCTAGGGAGCTTAACCCCATTTATCTCTTCATAATCGCTACTTCTAGGTTTAGCAAATTGACCCGCTACACGACCTACCTTGACTACAGGACAGCCACCAGCAAAGGTAAGGACAATCGCCATTTGTAATATAATCTTAAACATATCACGGATATTTACCGCATTAAAGTTAGCAAAGCTCTCAGCGCAATCTCCACCTTGAAGTAAAAAGCCATGGCCTTGAGTAACTTTAGCTAGCTCATCTTTGAGATTTCTAACTTCACCTGCAAATACAAGTGGTGGGAGTTTGCTAAGCTTATCTTCACACTCTCTAAGCTTGCTAGTATCGGGATACACCGGTTGTTGTAAAATATTATAATCTCTCCAACTATCTTTATTCCATTTACTCATTTTTAACCTTTTGAATTTCTATAAAATGCGTGATTATAGCCAAATAAATCTTAAATTCTAGCAAATTTAGGATTTTACTAGATAAATTTGGGTAGAATCACCAAAATAAATTTTAAGGAAAAATATGAAAAAATTTATATTGATATTTGCTCTTATATTTTTTGTTGGTTGTATGCAAAATACCACAAATGTAGGCCGCTCAGAAGTTGATAGAACGCAGCTAATGCTGATATCTAGCGATGAGATAAATGAAGCATCTGCTAAAGCTTATGGCGAGGTGATACAAAAAGCAAAAGCATCAAATACTCTAAACAAAGACCCAAAACTTACAAATAGAGTTAAAAATATCTCAAATAGATTAATTGCTAAAACTTTATATTTTAGACAAGATAGCACAAAGTGGAATTGGGAGATAAATGTAATTACGAGTGATGCTATCAATGCGTGGTGTATGGCTGGTGGCAAGATAGCTGTATATACAGGGATTATAGAGAAGTTGAATTTAAATGATGATGAGATAGCATTTATCCTGGCTCACGAGATTGCTCACGCCTTAAGAGAGCATGTAAGAGAGCAACAAAGCCAAGAGATGATAAAGAGTGGATTAATCAATGTAGCTTCGGTTTTTGGGGTGGATAATACTATTTTAGGAGTTGCGAATTTGGCTGCTAATGTGGGGATATCTCTGCCTTTTAGCCGTTCGCATGAAAATGAGAGCGATGAAATAGGGCTAGAGCTTTCGTATATGGCGGGATTTAATCCAGATGGTGCTGCGTCATTATGGACGAAGATGCAAGAGCATTCAGGTGATGGTGGATTGGAGTTTTTAAGTACTCACCCAAGTCATGAAAATAGGATAAAAAATTTACAAGCCCTAGCAGCTAAGCTAAAATCTAGCAGCTGATTTAGCTAAAAATTTAGCCTATTATTTGGGCTATGCTTTGGGCTTGTTTTAGAGTCATATCTCTTTTTATTTGGTAGTTTATAGCACCATTTTGACTGATTATAACAATGGTTGAGCCTAGCTCAAAATTGCCTATATGTTCGCCTTTTTTTAAGCTTAAATTATTGTAATTATAAAGGGCAGGAGATAAATTTGAATTGGTGCTAACTCTTGGTTCAAAATCAAATTTCATCTTTCCTACATTTAAAGCGCCTACAAATACCATCCAGATTAATTTATTATTAGCTAATCTTGCTTTTAATACCACTCTTTCATTCCTAGCGTATAGATTATCATGCTTTAAAAGGGCGCTTTTAGCTACGCTAAAAAGCGTTCCAGGGGTGTAGTTTAGACTTATAATTTCCATATCGCAAGGTGCGTGATAGTGATGGTAATCTCGTGGCGATAGATAGATATTTAGATAGTCAAACTCACCATCTAATTCGCCTTTTTCAAGAGATTTACCTAGCAACTCATCTACGCTATAGCTTTTGGATTTGATGCTATAAGCTTTTAGATTATCACCTTTTTGGCACTCAAAGCACAATCCATCACTTGGTGAAACAAATCCATCACCAAGTGCTCTTGGAGAGTTTAACTCTCTTGTAAATAGGGCGTTTAAGCTATCATAACTACTAATTGGATTAAACTCACTCATATCTATTTGAAATTTTTTAACATACCAGTTATTTATAGCATTTTGAAGTAATTTTGGAAATTTATAGTGCGCTATCAGGCCAAAGTAGTTTGAAAATTTATTATAATCCATATTAATCTCCTAAAAGCTTTAAATATACTATTTCACTATTTGATCCAACTCTAAAAGGTGGCCCCCAAAGTCCAGCGCCACTGCTAACATATAATTGCATATTATTATTGATATTATATAATCCATAGACATATTTTTGATTTAGCCATACTAGGAGCGAAAATGGAAAAATCTGCCCACCATGTGTATGTCCACAAATAACCAGATCTACATCACGTTTTAAATATTTGAGTGAACGAGGCTGATGAGTAAGCAAAATTGTAGGTAAATTTGGATTAATGCCATTAAATACATTGACAAAATCAGGAACAAACTCACCCATTTTAAAGCCTGTAATATCATAAACACCAGCTAAATTTACTCCACCAATATTAAGATTTTCATTTTCTAAAACCTTAATTCCAAGCTCTTTAAATTTATCCAATAACCCACTAAGGCCATGATAATATTCGTGATTTCCAACAACCATAAAAGTACCAAATTTGCTCTGAACACCTTTGAGTGGTTCAAGAAAGTCTTTTAACTCATCGCTTTTTAAATCAACCAAATCGCCTACGATTAGCAAAGCATCTGGACGGAGTAAATTTATCCTATCAACAAGGCTGGCCATAAAATCTTTTTGATAAAATTGTCCGATATGCACATCAGTAATTATGGCTAAATTGAGCGGAGTTTTAAGATTTTTAATCTTTATTTCTTTGGTAGTAATAATAGTGTTAAAATTAGCATTATAAGCACCTACTATAATATACATAAAAAAGCCAAAAATTACACAGATATCTATTATAAATTTGGCAATTTTTTGAGAATTTTTACTAAGTTTACTAATAAAAAGTAGTGCAATATGAAATGGTAAAATGGTACAAAAAAGCATAAAGCTCACGCCAATACAGATGATAGAAATTTGATAGATTAGCGATGGTAGTGGAGAGCTTTTAATAGATATAAAATAGGCTACTTCAAATAAAAATATTAACCCAAAAACTACTCGTAAACTCCATTTAAATTTGACCAATATCAAGTTTTGTTTAAGACGTTTATAAGTATATAAATTTATTCCCAAAAAAATCAGCGTAGATAGTGGAATAAAAATATATGGACTCATATTTTGCCTTAAACTTAGTTTTGGATTATACTATTTATCTGATGATAAAGTGATAAAATTTCATCACGTTTAGTTATAAAACTATTTTTATTAGCAATCAAATGAGCGCTACTAGTCATTATTTCTTCGGCTACTTTTAGGCCATTTTGTCTCATTGTAGTGCCAGTTTCAACAATATCCACAATAGCATCGCTAAGTCCAACAAGTGGAGCTAGCTCAATAGAACCATAAAGTTTAATAATCTTAACTGCAATCGCTTTTTGGTCAAAATAATTTTTGGTAATATTTGGCATTTTTGTAGCAATTTTTAGCTCTGGTTTGCTATAGTCTAGTCTTTGGTTTTCTTTAATACCAATGCAAACCTTGCATCGCCCAAGTCCAAGATCAAGCAATCTAAGCACATCGCATCTATGCTCTTCTAATACATCAAGTCCGACTACACCGATATCTGCAGCACCTTCGGTGATATAAGTTGGGATATCTTGATTTCGCACCATTAGAAATTTAAATTCACCCTTTGTCATAATGAGTTTTCTATCTTCAAATTTAAACTCACTTCCAAAAATTTTGCTAAAAATTTCTAAAGTCTGCTCAGCAATTCTACCCTTTGGTAATGCTACACTTAGCATAAAATCTCCTTATTTTCATTTATCGCTCTTTGCATACCACGAAATATTAGCATTCTATCATAGATAGCTTGAGAGAAAAACTTAGACAAAAACTCCCCATCTCCGCCAGTAAAATATATCGTTTTTTGGCTTGAAAAATCGCTAATTAAACTTACAATTGGTTTGATTATTCCATAGCTGATGGCATCTTGTGTGCGTTGTGGTAGGCAATCTAGATCTATATTTGTATTTAGTGGCAAATTTAGTCGTGGTGAGATATTTTGCAAACTTTTAAGCGTTGTAGATATCCCAGGAATTATAAAACCACCAATATGACAACCATTTGCCATTAAATCAAGAGTTATAGCGCTTCCAGCATCTACAATTAGGCCATTATTTATAGCATAGCATACAGCAGCCCTATCAATGCCTAAACCAATATATGTACTATTTAACTTAATATATGATGAAATATCGATAAATAAATGGTTTAAAAGTTTTTGTTCAGCTTTATCATTTACATTAATGTAGTAAATTTTTTCTGTTGGCTCATAAGCCATAAATTCATCAATGGTTAAATTCCAAACTCTTCTACCATCAAAAAATGAGGCATTTGTATTTCCAATATCACATAAAATCATAAAATTTCCAATCTGAATTTGATTTTAGAACCTTTGAACAGATCGGCGAGCTGTAAAAAAGTCCAAATTTAACTATGTTTGTATCAAATTTCCTCTTAACAAGTTCGCTAATTTCTCTTAACTCCTCAAGTTCTTTACTCACAAATCTACTTTTTGAATCCCTAAAAAAGATAAGATTATAAAATCCGCTTTTATCTATTCCTAAAAATAGCTGATAATTACGCTTTTTACTAAATTCTTTAATATCAAGAGTGCGTAAATTTTTAAGTAAAATTTTACGCTGGTTAAAAATATTACAAATTCTATTATCCATTATTTTAATTTTAATATCTCATTATCATAGTAGAAAGCGTCCGCACCTGTGAAGCTTTTTTTGCTAATTTCTGAGTCTAGCTCAATTACTTGAGTATTTTGTAAATTTAGATCTGTTATAAACATATATCCGGTTTTTTCAAAGATATATAGCTTATCATCTTGTGGAATTGCACCTGCAAATATGGCAAATTTAAAGTTTTGACTGCCAATTTTATTTAGCTCCAAATCCAAAATCTCTACCACTCCATCTTTTAAGAAAATATAAATTTTACCAGAGTAAATTAAAACATCTTTTATTTGGCCATCATAATATTTAACACCATTAGGGTCAATTGCCATAAATTTTGTAGCGCTCGCTGCAAACATTTTATCGCCTAGCAAATCAAGAAATATAATATTATTAAAAAACGGCTCACTACTAACAACTGCATCACGTAAAATTCTTCCATTAGCTCTATCAACAATCATAATTTTACCATCAAGTGTTGGATATACTATAATTGAGTTTAGAAATATTGGATTTGCCATCTTTGCATCGATTGCATAGGTTATACCGATATTATACTCCAAAAGAATTGTATCACTAATCATATCAATAAGGTATATAGTATTATCAGCACTTAGAGCAGCTAGATGATTATCATTTATAGAGGCTGAGACTATGCGAGTGTTAAATTTATTTGTGTAATACTCATCACTGTCAACTAATACTTTAAATGAGCCATCAATATTAGCAACTAAAAGCTTATCTTGATACTCTCCTAAAAAGTTATCATCTTTAAGCAAATTTAGCTCTATAATCTTTCCACTTTTTAGCAGCACACTACCATTTTTTAATACGGCACCATATTTGCTAGTTTGTTGAATGGCTGAGCTTAATGAGCCAGTAAATTCTATATTACTAGATACACTCTCAGGTTTATAATACTCTCTTTTAGTATAACAACCAACAAGTATAAAAAGTATTAAAGATGATAGAATATAAGCTTTGTAATTCATACTATTTTCCTTGATAATGCTCTAAATTTTTAGCAATTTGTTGAAGTGGTGAATTAAGAGGAATTTTTGCAAATTCAGCCTTTGCAGCATCGGTTTTGCCATCTTTTAATAGTTCATAACCATCGATTAAAGCATTATAATTTGATAAAATTTTAGCCGATTCTTGGCCTTTTAAATTTACTAAAATTTCTTTTAAAAGCGGATCGATCTCTAAATTGATCGCCTCATCTATAATTGTAGTTGAGTTTAAATCAGCTGTTTTAATTACAAAAAGAGCATATAAAGATGGGTTTTTAGATATTAAAATTTGTTTTGCATTACTATCGTCTGGGTGATTTATTAAGGTATTATAGGCTTTATTAACTTCTGCTTTACTAGCTTCTTGTAAAGCATTTGATATGCTATAACCAACAAGTGCAATAATTATAACAATTCCTGCAGCGATAAAGCTCTTTTTATTGCGTTTAAAAAATCTCTCACTTTTTATAGCGCTTTCTAATAGTTGTTCTTGAGAGCTAATCTCATTTTTAATATAGTCAATATTCTCTTTAACTGCCAAAGTAATATCCTTTAAAAATAAAAAATTTGCTAATTTTATCATAAATTATCTTAAATCTAACAAATAAAAAGGTAATTATTAAAAAGTTCCTAATATTGATAATTTCTATCTAAGAAAACTTATGATATAATCGCTCAAAAATTTTAAATTTGGGGTGAAACTGTGCAAATTGATGATAAAATGCTTGAAAAATTAGAGAAATTAAGCGCACTAAAGATTCCGGATGATAAGCGTGAAGAGTTTAAGGGTCAACTTAGCAAGATTGTCGATTTTGTTGATGTTTTAAATGAGTTAAATTTAGATGGCATAGAAGCTGCAGTAAGTACTGTAAGCGGTGGAACTCCACTTAGAGATGATGAACCACGCAAGAGTGATGTAATAGATACAATTTTACAAAATGCTCCACAAAAACAGGGCAAAAGTTTTGAAGTTCCAAAAATTATCGAGTAGAATATGGCTATAAGATCTTTGCTTGATTTGGTAATAGATAAGAAAGCTAGTGATTTACACCTAGTAGCTAGAAGTATGCCAAAGATTAGAATTGATGGAGAGCTAGTTTCTACAGGAAATGTAGTTCTAACACCAAATGATATAGAAGAAATTTGCCTACCACTTATAGATGAAGAGCAAAAAGCTGAATTAAAAAAATTTAAAGAGCTTGATTTTTCTATTGATCTTGGCAATAGTAGATTTAGAGTAAATTATTATTATACTATGAATGGTGAGCTTTCGGCTGCATTTCGTACTATACCGCTAGAGATACCAACACTCGATGATATTTGCGCACCCGATATATTATTTGATTTAGCTAAGAAACAAAAGGGACTAATTCTAATAACTGGAGCTACAGGAAGTGGCAAAAGTACTACGCTAGCAGCAATTTTAAATGAGATAAATCACAGTCAAAATAAACACATCATTACTATTGAAGATCCAGTAGAATTTATTCATACTAGCAAAAACTCACTATTTTCGCATAGAAATGTTGGAAGCGATACAAGCTCATTTTCACGAGCGTTAAAATATGCTCTTAGAGAGGATCCAGATGTGATTTTAGTTGGAGAGATGCGTGATAAAGAGACTATGGCAATGACTATTGAAGCGGCTCAAACAGGGCATTTGGTCTTTGCAACACTACATACAAACTCAGCTGTAAGCTCTATAAATAGAATAATAGATAGTTTTGCTACAAGTGATCAAGCATATATCAAAAGCTCTTTAGCCTCATCATTAATAGCTGTAATTTCTCAAAATTTACTTCCAAAAATTGGCGGAGGTAGGGTTGCGCTTTTTGAAATTATGCTGAACAATATCGCAATTTCAAATTTAATAAGAGAGGGAAAAATTCATCAAATCCTCTCTCAAATGCAACTTGGTAGCTCACAAAGTGGTATGAGAATTATGGCAAACGAGATACAAAAAGCACTAAATGAAAATATAATAACAAAAGATATTGCGATGCAATTTAATGCGACAAATTTAAATTAATGGAGAAAAATTGATGGATTTTATTACTTGGTTTGATATTATTATTATCGCTGTAGTGATTATTTTAGGAATTAAGGGTATTATAAATGGCCTTATTAAGGAAGTTTTTGGCCTTATAGGTATTATTGGTGGTGTGATTATCGCTAGTAGAAATGCAAATTTAGTTGGAGATTTAATAAGTCTTTATATATATCAACTCAGTGATTCGGCAGAATTTTTCTTTGGATTTTTGCTTGCTTTATTAGTATTTTGGTTTGTATGTTTGATGCTTGGTAATCTACTATCAAAGATGTTAAAAATGAGCGGATTGGGATTTGTGGATAGATTATTGGGATTTTTTGTTGGAGCAGCAAAGATATTTTTAGTTCTTGCTATTTTAGCTGCGATTGTATCAAAAATTTCAGTATTAAATCAGAAAATATCTCCATTTTTTGAAGGCAGTAAGGTTTATCCAATATTATTAAGTGCTGGTCAATTTATTATGGCAATGGATGTTAGTAAAGTTAAAGAGAGTGTAGAGAGTGGTCAGATTGTCGTTCCTGAGCTTTTAGATAGTGTTGAGGGAGTAGAAGAAAATTTAACTAAGGTGGAGCAATGATAGAAAATATTGAATATGATGCGTTGCTAGAGAGATTTAAGAGGGTATTACGAGATAATGGTTTAAAATATACCAAACAGCGTGAAGTACTTTTACAAACATTATATAATAATAGTGAGCATTTTACCCCAGAGCAGTTATATTTGTATATCAAAGAACGCCATCCAGGGCTAAATGTCGGTATTGCTACAGTTTATAGAAGTCTAAATTTACTTGAAGAATCAGGTATGGTAACATCAATTAGTTTTGGTGTCCAGGGTAAGAAATTTGAACTAGCCAATAAGCCTCATCACGACCATATGATCTGTAGGCAGTGTGGTGTAATAGTTGAGTTTGAAGACCAGATTATAGAAAAGCGCCAGCTAGCAATTGCTAAAGAGCATGGCTTTAAGCTTACTGGTCATATTATGCAACTATATGGTGTTTGTAGTGAATGCAATAAACAAAAGATAAAAGGAATTTAATTGATTTTTGATACTGAATTAGAATTAACTCGTCTAGCTAAGGCTGATGAGCTACGACAAATGGGAGTTAGCCCTTATCCGCATTTCTTAAAAAGAGAGATGAATATTTCTGAGTTTAAGAGCAAATTTGGATATATAAAAGAACTTCCTGAAGGTGAGAGAAAAGCCCAAGAAGAGGTAGTTATAGCTGGTAGAATTAAGCTAAAAAGAGTAGCTGGGAAATCAACATTTGCCAATATAGAAGATGAGAGCGATAATATCCAAATTTATTACTCATTAGCTAGTATAGGCGAGGAGGATTATGCTAAATTCAAAAAAAATCTTGAAGTTGGTGATATAATCCTTGTTAAAGGCTATGCTTTTATCACTCAAACTGGCGAATTTAGCCTACATGCAAGCCATATCACTCTTGCTACTAAGGCCATATCACCACTACCTGAGAAATTTCACGGACTTACTGATATTGAGACTAGGTATAGACAGAGATATCTAGATATGATTATGAATAAAGATGTTAGAGATGATTTTCTTAAGCGTTCAATCATAATTAGCACCATTAGAAGGTTTTTTGAAGAGCGTGGATTTTTAGAAGTTGAGACGCCTATGATGCATCCGATAGCAGGCGGGGCTAATGCCAAGCCATTTATCACCCATCATAACGCATTAGGAATAGATAGATATCTTAAAATTGCCCCAGAGCTTTATCTTAAAAGACTTATCGTAGGTGGTATGGAAGCAGTATTTGAGATGAATCGTTGCTTTAGAAATGAAGGGATGGACCTTACTCATAATCCTGAATTTACTAGTATTGAGTTTTATTGGGCTTGGCATGATTATTTTGAGGTTATGGATCTGACTGAAGAGTTATTTGCGACACTACTTGATAAATTAAATTTGGATAAAATAATCGAATTCGATGGTCAAAATATCGATTTTTCTAAGCCATTTAAAAGGATCAAATATCTTGATGCACTTGTAGAAATTGGTGGGTTAGATAGAGAAATTATAAGCGATAAAGAGAAGATATTGGCTAAATTAAAAGAGGATAAATTTGAAGCAAATGATAAGTTAGATCTTGGTCATTTACAAGCTGAACTTTTTGATAATTATGTTGAAAGTAAGCTAATTAATCCTACATTTATAACAGATTTTCCTATTTCAATTTCACCACTTTCAAGAAGAAGTGATGAAAATCCTGAAATCGCAGAGAGATTTGAGCTATTTATCGCTGGTCGAGAATTAGCAAATGCATTTAATGAGCTTAATGATCCAGTTGATCAATATGAGAGATTTAAGGCTCAAATACAGAGCAAAGATGCTGGCAATGATGAAGCTCATGAGATGGATGAGGATTATTGTAGGGCTCTTGGATATGGTATGGCACCAACTGTTGGTTGGGGTCTTGGTGTTGATAGGTTGGTAATGCTACTATTAAATAAAAAATCAATTCGCGATGTTATATTATTTCCAGCGATGAAACCAAAAAATTAAGGAGTAAATATGAATTTAGAAAGTTATGATAAAGAGATTTACGCTCTTTTAAATAAAGAGCTTGAGCGTCAGTGCGATCATTTGGAGATGATTGCTAGTGAGAATTTTACATATCCTGAAGTTATGGAAGTTATGGGTTCTATTTTAACTAATAAATATGCTGAAGGGTATCCTGGTAAGAGATATTATGGTGGTTGTGAATTTGTAGATGAAATTGAGCAGATTGCAATTGATAGATGTAAAAAACTCTTTGGTTGTGAATTTGCTAATGTTCAGCCAAATAGTGGCTCACAAGCCAATCAAGGTGTATATGGTGCTTTCTTAAAACCAGGAGATAAGATTTTAGGTATGGATTTAAGCCATGGTGGTCACTTAACTCACGGTGCTAAGGTTTCAAGCTCTGGTAAGTATTATGAGAGTTTCTTTTATGGTGTTGAGCTAGATGGTAGAATCAACTATGATAAGGTAGCTGATATTGCAAATATTGTTAAGCCAAGGATGATAGTTTGCGGTGCGAG
>SAMEA3663025__coassemble_211_pt1 | contig 12056 bp, 5 predicted proteins | sample SAMEA3663025__metabat2_high_PE_005 | metagenome-assembled genome bin SAMEA3663025 (sample SAMEA3663025) | pig gut metagenome | biome: pig gut; feature: pig-associated habitat; material: faeces | place: France | collected 2012 | reverse complement strand
AGATATTGTTAAACTATTTTATCCTATGCAGACTTTAAAAATTCAAAATAATAAATTCTTAGTAGAGTTTAATCCAGATGACTTTACTGGTAGGGTTGATTATGATATTAAAGATGAAGATGGCAATATCTTACATCCAGCTGGTAAGAGATTAACTAGAAAAAAAGCTGATAAATTAATAGAAGATGGCGTTAAATTTATAGAATATCCGCTTGAAACATTGGTAAATAGATATCTTGCTAGTCCTGTTATCGATAAAGATAGTGGTGAGGTTTTATATGATACTCTTACACAACTTGATGAGAATAAGATAGCTAAAATCGCTAATGAGCAAGATAGTATAGAGATAGCAAATGATTTAGCAAATGGAGTCGATGATGCTATTATTAACTCATTTTTGCAAGATTATGAGACTCTTAAACTTCTTAAACAAACAGAAGGCGTAGAAGATGAAAATGATCTAGCTGCAATTAGAATTTATAAAGTTATGCGTCCAGGTGAGCCTGTAGTTAAAGAAGCTGCTCGAAGTTTTGTAAATGATCTATTTTTTAATCCAGAAAGATATGATTTGACCAAGGTTGGTCGTATGAAGATGAATCACAAGCTTGGATTAAATGCGCCTGATTATGTAACAGTATTAACTAATGAAGATATCATTAAAACTGCTAAATATCTAATTAAGGTAAAAAATGGTCAAGGTCATATAGACGATAGAGACCATTTAGGTAATCGCCGTATTCGTTCTATTGGTGAGCTTTTAGCTAATGAGCTTCATTTAGGATTTGTAAAAATGCAAAAGGCTATTAGGGATAAATTTACAAGCCTAAGCAATAATATCGATGAGATTATGCCATATGATCTTGTAAATCCTAAGATGATTACCACTACTATTATGGAATTCTTTACCGGTGGTCAACTAAGTCAGTTTATGGATCAAACTAATCCACTTAGTGAAGTTACTCATAAGCGTAGATTATCAGCACTTGGTGAAGGTGGTTTAGTTAAAGAAAGAGCTGGTTTTGAGGTTCGTGACGTTCACCCTACTCATTATGGTAGAATTTGTCCAGTTGAGACCCCAGAAGGTCAAAATATCGGTCTTATAAATACTCTTTCTACATATGCTAAAGTAAATGATTTAGGCTTTGTTGAATCTCCATATCGTAAAGTAGAAAATGGTAGAGTAACAAATGAAATTGTCTATCTTACAGCAACTCAAGAAGAGGGTCATATTATCGCTCCAGCATCTACAATCTTAGATGAGAATGGTATGATTAGCGAGGATTTAATAGAGGTTAGACAAGATGGTGAGATGATACTTGCCAAAAGAGATGATGTAACACTAATTGACCTTTGTAGCGGTATGGTTATGGGGGTAGCTGCTTCATTGATTCCATTTTTAGAGCATGATGATGCTAACCGTGCGCTTATGGGTTCAAATATGCAACGCCAAGCTGTGCCTCTTTTAAAATCAACTGCACCTATTGTAGGTACAGGTATGGAAGCTATTGTAGCACGTGATGCTTGGGAAGCTATTAAAGCAAGACGTGGCGGTGTAATAGAAAAAGTTGATAATAAAAATATATTTATTCTAGGCGAAGATGAAAATGGTCCATATATAGATCAATACACCATGGAAAAAAATATGCGTACCAACCAAAATACGACATTTAGCCAACACCCAATCGTAAAAAAAGGACAAAAAGTAGAAGCTGGTCAGATAATTGCCGATGGTTCTAGTATGGATCAAGGTGAGCTAGCAATTGGTAAAAATGCCTTAATTGCCTTTATGCCGTGGAATGGATATAACTATGAAGATGCTATTGTAATGAGCGAGAGAATGATTCGCACAGATGCATTTACTAGCGTTCATATCTATGAAAAAGAGATTGAAGCTAGAGAGCTAAAAGATGGCGTAGAAGAGATTACTAGAGATATTCCTAATATGAAAGAAGAAGAGATCGAGCATCTAGATGAAAGTGGTATCGTAAGAATCGGTACTCATATTAAGCCTGGTATGATTTTAGTAGGTAAAGTATCTCCAAAAGGTGAAGTTAAGCCAACTCCAGAAGAAAGACTTCTAAGAGCAATCTTTGGCGAAAAGGCTGGCCATGTAGTAAATAAATCCCTATACGCTCCAGCAAGCATGGAAGGCGTGGTAATCGATGTTAAAATCTTTACTAAAAAAGGCTATGAAAAAGACTCAAGATCATTTAAAGCCTATGAAGATGAGAAAAATATCTTAGAAAAAGAGCATCACGATAGACTTTTAATGCTTGACCGAGAAGAGATGTTAAGAGTAACTGCTTTACTAGCTAATAACGAACTCCAAAGCGATTTAGAAGTTGGTAAAACTACATATGTAAAAGGTCAAAAGATACAAAAAGAGTATCTTGCCAATATAAATAGATTTACTCTAAATTCATATGTAAAAAGCTTTAGTAAAGATGTACAAAAAAGCTATGAAGATATGAAAGCTTACTTCCAAAATGAGAAGAAAAAATTAAAAGATGAGCATGATGCTAAGCTTGAAATTTTAGAAAAAGATGATATTTTGCCAAGCGGAGTAGTCAAACTTGTCAAAGTATATGTAGCTACTAAGCGTAAGCTAAAAGTTGGAGATAAAATGGCTGGTCGCCATGGTAATAAAGGTATTGTATCAAATATCGTTCCAGATGTAGATATGCCATATCTTCCAAATGGTAGATCAGTAGATATTGTTTTAAATCCACTAGGCGTTCCTAGTCGTATGAATATTGGTCAAATTTTAGAAAGCCACTTAGGTCTTGTAGGTATGAAGCTTGGTGAGCAAATTCAAGAAATTTTTGATAGAAAATCAAAAGAATGGATAACAGAATTAAGAGCTAAAATGATAGAGATAGCCAATGTATCAAGACTAATGGATGCCAAAGCAATATTAGAAAAAATCGATGATGATAAGCTGATAGAATACGCAAGAGATTGGTCAAATGGCGTTAGATTTGCTACTCCTATATTTGAAGGGGTTAAGGCTGAAGAATTTAGCAAATTGTTTGAGATGGCAAAGATCGATATGGATGGTAAAACTGAATTATACGATGGTAGAACTGGATCTAAGATGGCTGAGCGTGTAAATGTCGGTTGTATGTATATGCTAAAACTTCACCACCTAGTAGATGAAAAAGTCCATGCTAGAAGTACTGGCCCATATAGCTTAGTTACGCAGCAACCAGTTGGTGGTAAAGCATTAAGCGGTGGTCAAAGATTTGGTGAGATGGAGGTTTGGGCTTTAGAAGCTTATGGTGCTGCCCATACACTTCGCGAGATGCTAACTGTAAAATCTGATGATGTTGAAGGAAGATGGCTAGCTTATAAAGCATTAACTAGAGGTGAAAATGTCCCAAGTACTGGTATTCCAGAGACATTTTTTGTTTTAACAAACGAGCTAAAATCTCTAGCACTAGATGTTGAGATTTACGATGAGGATGATAATAATGAGTGAGTTAAAACCTATAGAGATTAAAGAAGATGCAAGACCAAGGGATTTTGAAGCATTTAAATTAAGATTAGCAAGTCCTGAACGTATAAAAGCATGGAGTTATGGCGAAGTTAAAAAGCCTGAAACCATCAACTATAGAACTCTAAAACCAGAAAGAGATGGTCTATTTTGTGCTAAAATATTTGGGCCTATTAGGGATTATGAGTGCTTATGCGGCAAGTATAAAAAGATGCGCTATAAGGGTATCAAATGTGAAAAATGTGGAGTTGAAGTTACAAGCTCTAAAGTTCGCCGTTCTAGAATGGCGCATATCGAGCTAGTTACCCCAGTGGCGCATATTTGGTATGTAAATTCACTTCCTAGTCGTATAGGTACGCTTCTTGGTATTAAAATGAAAGACTTAGAGCGTGTATTATACTATGAAGCATATATAGTAGAAAATCCAGGTGAAGCATACTATGATAACGAAAATAGTAAAAAAGTTGAAATTTATGATGTCTTAAATGAAGAGCAATATATACTTTTAGAACAAAGATTTGCTGATAGTGGATTTAGTGCTAGAATGGGCGGTGAAGTAATCCGTGATATGCTTGAAAATTTAGATCTTGTTAGCATCTTAGAGCAGTTAAAAATAGAGATTGGAAGCACAAATAGCGAAGCTAAGAAAAAAAGTATTGTAAAAAGATTAAAAGTAGTTGAGAGCTTTTTAAATTCAGGTAATCGCCCAGAGTGGATGATGATAACAAATTTACCTGTTTTACCGCCTGATTTAAGACCTCTTGTTAGCCTAGATGGTGGTAAATTCGCAGTTAGTGATGTCAATGATCTTTATCGCCGTGTTATAAATCGCAACGCAAGACTAAAAAGACTTATGGAGCTTGATGCGCCTGAGATTATTATCCGTAACGAAAAGAGAATGTTACAAGAATCAGTTGATGCTCTATTTGATAATGGTAGACGCGCAAATGCTGTAAAAGGTGCGAATAAACGCCCTCTAAAATCTCTAAGCGAAATTATTAAAGGTAAGCAAGGGCGCTTTAGACAAAATTTGCTTGGTAAAAGGGTAGATTTTTCTGGTCGTAGCGTTATCGTTGTTGGTCCTAGACTTAGGATGGATCAGTGTGGATTGCCTAAAAAAATGGCTTTAGAGCTATTTAAACCACATCTCTTAGCCCGCCTTGAAGAAAAAGGCTATGCTACAAATGTTAAATTAGCTAAAAAGATGATAGAAGATAAGACAAATGAGGTTTGGGAGTGCCTTGAAGAGGTTGTTGCTGATCATCCAGTACTACTAAATAGAGCGCCAACTCTACATAAAATGTCTATCCAAGCATTTCACCCAGTATTAATAGAAGGTAAGGCTATTCAGCTTCATCCGCTTGTTTGTTCAGCTTTCAACGCTGACTTCGATGGTGACCAAATGGCTGTTCATGTCCCTTTATCTCAAGAGGCAATTGCTGAGTGTAAAATTTTAATGCTTAGTTCTATGAATATCTTGCTTCCAGCAAGTGGTAAGGCTGTGACAGTCCCTAGCCAAGATATGGTTCTTGGTATATATTATCTAAGCCTTGAAAAAGTAGATGTAATAGGCTCAAATAAAATTTTTGCTAGCGTTGATGAAGTTATGATAGCAGTTGAGACTCACTTCCTTGATCTACATGCTAAGATTAAGACAATGGTAGATGGTAGGACTGTATTTACAACTGCTGGAAGATTGATTATCAAATCAATTCTACCTGATTTGGGAGAGAATTCAGTTCCAGAGAGTATGTGGAATAAGGTAATGAAGAAAAAAGACATAGCAAATTTAGTTGATTATGTCTATAAAAACGGAGGCTTAGAATCCACAGCAGGATTTTTGGATAAGCTTAAAAATCTTGGGTTTAGATACGCTACTAAAGCTGGAGTTAGCATATCAATAGCTGATATAATAGTATCTGATAGCAAATATTCATATGTAGATGAAGCCAAAAAAAGAGTTCGCGAAATTCAAAATCAATACGGCTCAGGTTTGCTAACTGATTCAGAAAGATATAATAAAATTGTTGATATCTGGACAGATACAAATAACAAAGTAGCTAGCGATATGATGAAACTCATCAAAAATGATAAGAGCGGATTTAACTCCATTTATATGATGGCTGATAGCGGCGCTAGGGGTAGTGCGGCTCAAATTCGCCAACTTGCTGGTATGCGTGGTCTTATGGCTAAGCCTGATGGCTCTATTATTGAGACACCAATTACTTCAAATTTCCGTGAGGGGCTAAATGTTCTTGAGTACTTTATCTCAACACATGGCGCTAGAAAAGGTCTTGCTGATACTGCGCTTAAAACCGCAAATGCTGGATATCTAACAAGAAAATTAATTGATGTTGCTCAAAATGTTAAGATTACAATGGATGATTGTGGCACTCACGAAGGTGTTGAAATTACTGAAATCACTGAGAGTGGTGAGTTAATTGAGAGTTTAGAAGAGAGAGTTTTAGGTAGAGTATTAAGCGATGATGTTATCGATCCTATTACTAATGAAATTTTATACACAGAAGGCACATTAATCGATGAAGCTAAGGCTAGAGTAATTATCGAAGCTGGTATAAAATCAATTAGCATTAGAACACCAATTACATGTAAAGCACCAAAAGGTGTATGTGCGAAGTGTTATGGCATAAATCTAGGTGAGGGCAAACTAGTTAAACCAGGTGAAGCCGTAGGTATCATCTCAGCTCAATCAATCGGTGAGCCAGGAACTCAGCTAACGCTAAGAACTTTCCACATCGGTGGTACTGCCTCTACTGAACAACAAGATAGACAAATCGTAGCACAAAAAGAGGGCTTTATAAGATATTATAACCTAAAAACCTATGAAAACAATGGCAAATCTATAGTGATAAATAGACGCAACGCTGCTATATTGTTGGTTGAACCAAAGATTAAAGCCCCATTTGATGGTATTATCGATATTGAAGTTGCTCATGAAGATGTAAATATTATCGTAAAAGGCAAAAAAGACGAAGTTAAATATGTCTTAAGAAAGCACGACCTTGCTAAACCAAATGAGCTAGCTGGTGTAAGCGGTAAAATAGATGGTAAATTCTATATTCCTTACTCAAAAGGTGATGAAGTAAAAGAGAATGAAAGTATCGTAGAGATGATTAAAGATGGATGGAATATTCCAAATCGTATTCCATTTGCAAGTGAAGTTAAGGTAGCTGATGGCGATCCAGTAACTCAAGAGATTGTAGCTAGTGCGCATGGTGTGCTAAAATACTATATCTTAAAAGGTGATTATCTAGAGAGAATCAAAGATATCAAAAAAGGCGATATAGTAGCAGAAAAAGGTCTATTTGTCGTAGTAGCGGATGAAGAAGATAGAGAGGCTGTGCGTCATTATATCCCACGAAATAGTGTAATTGAATTTGATGATAGCTCTGATGTAGTAGCTACTGATATCTTAGCTAAACCACAGGTTGATTCTAAGCTAGTTATAGCTGAGTGGGATCCATACTCAAATCCAGTAATCGCTGAAGAAGCTGGTGTGGTAGCATATGAAGATATCGAGCCAGGATATAGTGTAACTGAGCAGTATGATGAAGCTACAGGTGAGAGCAGGCTAGTTATTAATGAATATCTACCAAGTGGAGTTAAACCTACAATTGTTATTACAACTGATAATGGCAAATTAATTCGCTATCAACTAGAGCCAAAAACTGCGATATTTGTCAAAGATGGTGCTACAGTTCAAAGAGCTGATACTATAGCTAAAACACCAAAAGCTGTAGCAAAATCAAAAGATATCACCGGAGGTCTTCCTAGGGTATCTGAATTATTTGAAGCTCGTCGTCCTAAAAATACAGCAATAATTGCTGAAATCGATGGCGTTATTAGATTTGAAAAGCCTTTACGCTCTAAAGAAAGAGTAGTAATAGTAGCCGAAGATGGCACAACGGCTGAGTATCTAATCGATAAATCAAGACAAATTCAAGTCCGTGATGGCGAGTTTGTTCATGCTGGTGAGAAATTAACTGATGGTTTAGTAAGTAGCCACGATGTGCTAAGAATTCTTGGAGAGAAGGCACTTCATGGATATCTAATTAGCGAAATTCAGCAAGTTTATCGCTCTCAAGGCGTTGCTATTAGTGATAAACATATTGAGATTATTGTATCTCAAATGTTAAGACAGATTAAAATTGTAGATAGCGGCGATACGAATTTCATCGTAGGCGATATGGTTAGCCGTCGTAAATTCCGTGAAGAAAATGAGAAAATCATTAGAATGGGTGGCGAGCCAGCGATCGCTGAGCCTGTGCTTTTAGGCGTTACTAGAGCAGCTATCGGTAGTGATAGTGTTATCTCTGCAGCCTCTTTCCAAGAGACTACAAAAGTGCTTACAGAAGCTAGTATAGCGGCTAAATTTGACTACCTTGAAGACTTAAAAGAAAATGTTATTTTAGGTCGTATGATACCTGTGGGCACCGGACTTTATCAGGATAAAAAAATCAAGATGAAGTATAAAGATTAATAAACTACAAAAAATTAAGTAAAATTTGGATCATTGATCTGAATTTTACTTAAATTCTAGTTTATTTTTGGGGGAGCACCTGAAGCATATTTAAGCCAAAAAGCTTATAGATATTTTAAAATTCTTTGTTTGTATCAAAATGATATGTGGAGATTTTTTGTGGCTTTTTTGGTTTGGAGAAATAAGGATAATTTTATAAAAGATGAATTTAATGAGAATTTTAATAAAGAATTCGAAATTTATCTACTTGAACTGCTAAAAGCAATGATTGTTAAAATTCTAAATAATAAAACAAATACAAATGAAATTAAAGATTTAGTTTTTAAAATGAATGCAGAGCTAAATCAAAATATAAATTTTTCTTATAGCAAATTCTTGCCAGAGAGATTTTTAAATAATTTTTCTAGTGATATAGAAAGCTATAAATTAGAAGTAGAGCATATTTTACCTAAAACTTGGCAAAATACGAATTTTGATGAGTGGAACGAGACAAGTCACTTACAATATTTGGAGCAAATTAGTAATAAAATTTTGCTTAATAAACTAACAAATATTAAATGCGCTAATAACTTTTTTTCTTTAAAACAAGAAAAATATAAAGAGAATCATAACTCACAAGAGGTAAAAGAACTTGGTAATAGAGAAGATAAAATTTGGTCAAAAATGGATATAGAATCTAGAAATAAAGCAATAGAACAGGCTTTAAAAAATTTTATAAATACATAGAATATATTTCATTTTAAATTAAGTAAAATTTGGATAAAATAGCAACTTTTTAATAAATTTAGTTGAAAGGAAAAATTGTGCCAACCATTAATCAATTGGTCAGAAAAGAACGCAAAAAAGTGATCGTAAAATCTAAATCACCAGCGTTAAAAGAGTGTCCTCAAAGAAGAGGAGTTTGCACCAGAGTTTATACAACAACTCCTAAAAAACCAAACTCAGCTTTGAGAAAAGTTGCCAAAGTAAGGCTAACAAGTGGATTTGAAGTTATCAGCTATATAGGTGGTGAAGGTCACAATCTACAAGAGCACAGCATCGTGCTAGTGCGTGGTGGTAGGGTAAAAGACTTACCAGGTGTTAAATATCATATTGTCCGTGGTGCGCTTGATACAGCTGGCGTGGCTAAAAGAACTGTTTCACGCTCTAAATATGGTGCTAAACGCCCAAAAGAAGCTAAAAAGTAATCTTTTAGGACGCAGACTAGCCCTTAGATATGGCTTAGTTTGAGTAAAATTTAAATTTGAAGGAAAGTTATGAGAAGAAGAAAAGCCCCTGTTAGGGAAGTAATGCCTGATCCAATTTATGGCAATAAAGTTATAACTAAATTTATTAATTCACTTATGTATGATGGCAAAAAAAGTGTAGCTACGCAGATTATGTATGGCGCTTTAAAAGCTATTGATTCTAAAGGTGGAGAGTTAAAAGGTATCGAAGTATTTAACAGTGCTATCGATAATGTAAAACCTATTATGGAGGTTAAATCTCGCCGTGTAGGTGGTGCTACATATCAAGTGCCAGTAGAAGTCCGCCCAGCTCGCCAACAAGCTCTAGCAATCCGTTGGATTATCAGTTTTGCTCGCAAAAGAAGCGAGAGAACAATGATAGAAAAATTAGCCGCTGAGTTGCTAGATGCATCAAATTCAAAAGGTGCTTCATTTAAGAAAAAAGAAGATACCTATAAAATGGCAGAAGCTAATAAAGCATTTGCTCACTATCGCTGGTAATAAGGAGAGCTTATGTCAAGAAAAACTCCATTAAATATGGTTAGAAATATCGGTATCGCTGCGCATATCGATGCTGGTAAAACTACAACTAGTGAGAGAATTCTATTTTTTACAGGTATGAGCCATAAGATTGGTGAGGTTCATGATGGTGCTGCTACTATGGACTGGATGGAGCAAGAAAAAGAGCGCGGTATTACGATTACTTCTGCTGCGACTACTTGTTTTTGGAAAAACCACCAAATCAACCTTATAGACACTCCAGGACACGTTGATTTTACTATCGAGGTTGAAAGATCTATGCGTGTTTTAGATGGTGCTGTAGCTGTATTTTGTGCTGTTGGTGGGGTTCAACCTCAAAGTGAAACAGTATGGAGACAAGCTAATAAATACCGTGTTCCAAGAATGGTTTATGTAAATAAAATGGATAGAATCGGTGCTAACTTCTATAATGTTGAAGAGCAGATCAAAAACCGCTTAAAAGCAAATCCAGTGCCTATCCAAATTCCAATTGGTGCTGAAGATGAGTTTAAGGGTGTTGTAGATCTAATTACTATGAAAGCACTTGTTTGGGAAGATGATACAAAACCAACTGATTTTGTAGTCAAAGATATTCCAGCTGATCTTGTAGAAAAAGCTGAAGAGTATCGCAATAAAATGATTGAAGCTGTAGCTGAGACTGATGATGCTCTAATGGAAAAATTCTTTGGTGGCGAAGAGTTAACTATTGAAGAGATTAAAAAAGGTATCAAAGCTGGTTGTCTATCTATGAGCATAATTCCTATGGTTTGTGGTACTTCATTTAAAAATAAAGGCGTTCAACCACTTCTAGATGCAGTTGTTGATTACTTACCAGCTCCAGATGAAGTTGAAGCTATTAGAGGTGAGCTTGAAGATGGTACTGAAGTAGTTGTAGATAGCACAGATGATGGCGAATTTGCTGGTCTTGCATTTAAGATTATGACTGACCCATTTGTTGGACAGCTTACATTTGTAAGGGTTTATAGAGGCCAACTTGAGAGCGGTAGTTATGCTTATAACTCAACGAAAGATAAAAAAGAAAGAATCGGCCGTCTATTAAAAATGCATTCAAATAAACGTGAGGAGATTAAAGTTCTTTACGCTGGTGAGATTGGTGCTGTAGTTGGTCTTAAAGATACTTTAACAGGTGATACTTTAGCTAGTGAAAAAGATAAAGTTATCCTTGAGAGAATGGATTTCCCAGAACCAGTTATTAGCGTTGCAGTAGAGCCAAAAACTAAGGCTGATCAAGAAAAAATGGGTATAGCTCTAGGCAAATTAGCTCAAGAAGATCCAAGCTTTAGAGTTAGCACTGATGAAGAAAGCGGCCAAACAATCATCGCTGGTATGGGTGAATTACACCTTGAAATTATTGTTGATAGGATGTTAAGAGAATTTAAGGTTGAAGCTGAAGTTGGTCAACCTCAAGTTGCTTATCGTGAAACTATCAAAAAGACAGTTGAGCAAGAGTATAAATACGCTAAACAATCAGGTGGTCGTGGTCAATATGGTCATGTATTTTTACGCCTTGAGCCACTTGAACCAGGTAGCGGATTTGAATTTGTTAATGATATTAAAGGCGGGGTTGTGCCAAAAGAGTATATCCCAGCTGTTGAAAAAGGCTGTAATGAAGCACTTCAAAGCGGTGTTTTAGCTGGTTATCCAGTAGAAGATGTTAAAGTTACGCTATTTGATGGTAGCTACCATGAAGTTGACTCTTCTGAAATGGCGTTTAAACTTGCTGCTTCTATGGGCTTTAAAGAGGGTGCTAGAAAGGCCGGTGCTGTTATCCTTGAGCCTATGATGAAAGTCGAAGTAGAGACTCCAGAAGAGTATATGGGTGATGTAATTGGTGACTTAAATAGACGCCGTGGTCAAATTAGCTCAATGGATGAAAGAGGTGGTAATAAAATCGTTACTGCATTCTGTCCACTTGCTGAGATGTTTGGCTACTCTACAGATTTAAGAAGTCAAACTCAAGGCCGTGCATCATACTCAATGGAATTTGATCACTATGAAGAAGTTCCTAAAAATGTATCTGATGAAATTATCAAAAAGAGAAATGGTTAATACATTTTGATTTTCTCCGCTTCGGCGGAGTTTGCTCCTCATAGCTCAGCAGGATAGAGCGCAGAATTCCTAATTCTGAGGCCATAGGTTCGAATCCTATTGGGGAGGCCATTTTGTAATTAAATAGGATTAATACTCTTTATTTACTTTTATCCAAGTTTCTTTCTTAGATTTTAAAAAATCATAGCTGTTAGAAACCAAATTTAACCTTTTAAGCTTAATCAGTAAAATTATCCTTTTGTAAAAA
>SAMEA3663025__coassemble_233_pt1 | contig 12162 bp, 12 predicted proteins | sample SAMEA3663025__metabat2_high_PE_005 | metagenome-assembled genome bin SAMEA3663025 (sample SAMEA3663025) | pig gut metagenome | biome: pig gut; feature: pig-associated habitat; material: faeces | place: France | collected 2012 | reverse complement strand
AATTTAGCCTATCATGTGGGTGATGATAAGCTAAAAGTAGAGCAAAATAGAGAAATTTTAGCTCACAAAATCAAAGCCAAAAAATTAATTTTTATGGAGCAAATTCACTCTAATATAGTCCAAAATTTAAGCGATATTAACCAAATTTTAGAGCCTTGCGATGCGATTTTTACTAATTTAGCCCAAGTTGGGCTATGTGTTATGGTGGCTGATTGTTCGCCTGTGCTTTTATATGATAAAAAGCTAAATTTAATCTCAGCTATCCATGCTGGAAGAGCTGGAGCCATCTCAAAAATCATAACCAAAACAATAGATAAAATGGGCTCAAATCCTAAAAATATCAAAGCAATAATTGGCCCAAATATCAAAAAAGATTGCTATGAAATTGGGGATTTGAATTTGGGAGAATTTAATAAATTTAAAGATGGTTTTAAATTTGATTTAGATGGGGCTTTGCGATTTGAGCTTGATGGTATCGGTGTCAAAGATTATGAATTTAGCGATATTTGTAGCCACTGCGATGATAGATTTTACTCATATCGCAAGAGCGGTTTAACTGGTAGATTTACTGGTTTTATAATGTTAAAAGGATAAATTATGTATGAAAAATTCACCGATATCGAGCTTTTAAAAATCTCACAAAATGCTAGAAATTACGGATTGGAATTTGGAGAGAATTTGGCACTTTTGGAGCTATTTTTTCGCCCAAAAAAATTTGAAATAGAAAGTAGCAACCTAGAAAAAATCGCAGAAATTTTCTCTTCACTTCAAAGTATTAAAGAGAAATTTCAACTTAGCAAATAAAGCAAAAAATAAGTTAAATTTAGCTACAATTCGCACTTCATTTCACATATGCTAATCCTTGTTTAGTTGCAGTTAATGTCGCTGTTAAGGAGCATAGAGGAATAAACTAAATTTATTTTTAAGGAGAAACTCATGGTTACTATGAGAGATTTACTAGAGTGTGGTGTGCATTTTGGTCACCAAACAAGACGCTGGAATCCAAAGATGAAAAAATTCATTTTTGGCGAGAGAAAAGGCATTTATATAATAGATTTACAAAAAACTATTAGATATTTCAGATATACTTATAATATAGTAAGAGACGCCGCAGCTGAAGGCAAAACAATACTATTTGTCGGTACTAAAAAACAAGCCGGCGTAGCTATCAAAGAGTACGCAGAAAAATGCGGTATGCCATATGTAAACCACAGATGGCTTGGCGGTATGATGACGAATTTTGGGACTATTAGACAATCAATTAGAAAACTTGAAGTTATAGAAGCTATGGAAGAAGACGGCTCTATAAATTTACTTACCAAAAAAGAAGCTTTGATGCTAAGACGCAAAAAAGAGAAGTTAATAGCAACTCTAGGCGGTATCAGAAATATAAAAACACTCCCTGATATGATATTTGTAATTGACACAGTAAAAGAGAGAATCGCAGTAGCAGAAGCTAACAAACTTAAAATACCAGTAGTGGCTCCTATAGATACAAACTGCGATCCAGATATCATTGACTACCCAATTCCGGGCAATGATGACGCTATCAGAAGCGTTCAGCTATTCTGCCAAGAGATGGCTGAAGCGATCAATGAGGGTAAAGCTTTAAGAGATCAAGATGGCGAAATCAGCGAAGAGATAGAAGCTCCAACTCAAGAAGAGAAAGATGAAATATTAGAAGAAGCTATGGCTGAAGGCGAGGAAGAGTAATGGAAATTAGCGCAAATATGGTAAAAGAGCTCCGTGAAAGCACTGGAGCTGGAATGATGGATTGTAAAAAGGCTCTTCAAGAAGCTAATGGAGATATGCAAAAAGCAGTTGATATACTAAGAGAAAAAGGTCTTGGCAAAGCTGCTAAAAAAGCTGATCGCTTAGCTAGTGAAGGCCTTGTAAGCGTAGTTGTAAGCAGCGATAATAAAACAGCTACTATAACAGAAATTAACTCTGAAACTGATTTTGTGGCTAAAAATGCTACATTTGTTGATTTGGTTAAAAATACAACTCTACATGTCCAAACTAACGCAATCACCACAATTGATGAGCTTAAAGAGTCAAGCATTGGCGGGGTTAAATTTGAAGAGTTTTTCCAAAGCCAAATCGCTACTATTGGTGAAAATTTAGTTGTAAGAAGATTTGAAACAATTAAAGCTAGCAAGAATGGAATTGTAGCTGGATATATCCACTCAAATAGCCGTGTTGGTGTCTTAATAGGCGCTGCTTGTGATTCTGAAGCGACAGCTAGCAAAATTGGCGATTTTTTAAGAAATCTTTGTATGCACGCAGCAGCTATGAAACCTCAAGTTATAAGCTATAAAGAGTTTAGCTCAGATTTTGTAGAAAAAGAGTATCTAGCTCTTAAAGGTGAGCTTGAAAAAGAGAATGAAGAGCTAGTCCGCCTTAAAAAACCACTTCACAAAATACCTGAATTTGCTAGTAGAGCACAATTAAGCGATGAAGTGATAGCCAAAGCAACTGAAAGATTAAAAGAGGAGCTAAGAAAACAAGGCAAACCTGAAGCTATATGGGATAAAATCCTTCCAGGTCAAATAGAGAGATACATAGCTGACAATACTCAACTTGACCAGCGACTTACTCTTTTAGGGCAATTCTATGTAATGGATGACAAAAAAACTATCGAGCAAGTAATAGCTGAAGAGGCCAAAAAACTTGGTGGCGAAATAGAAATTGTAAGCTATGTAAGATTCGAAGTTGGCGAAGGCTTGGAGAAAAAGACTGAGGATTTTGCTGCTGAAGTAGCTGCTCAAATGGCTTAATAATGTTAAAGGCGTTAAATTTATCTCATAAATTTGACTATTTACTCTTTAACGATATAAATTTAGATATCAAACTCGCTACTACTACTGCTATTATGGGTGTTAGTGGTAGCGGAAAATCCACAATTTTACACATTTTATCTACACTTTTATCGCCTACTGATGGCGAAGTTATATATAATAATAAATCGCTTTATAAGCTAAATAGTGATGAACTCTTAAAAATTCGCAGATATGATTTTGGTATTATTTTTCAAGCACATTATCTATTTAAAGGATTTAATGGTTTTGAAAATATCGAACTCGCCACTATATTAAGCGGTCAAAAAATTAATTTAAACCTCCTTAAAGCATTAAAAATCGACAATGTAATAAATCAAAAAATCGGCGAACTTAGCGGCGGCCAACAGCAAAGAGTTAGTATCGCTAGAGTACTAGCCAAAAATCCTAAAATTATTTTTGCTGATGAGCCGACTGGAAACCTAGATCAAACCACCGCTAAAGAGGTCATGAGCGTAATCTTTGACTATGTCAAAACCAATAACGCCGCTTTGGTCTTAGTAACGCACGATAAAGATATAGCCAAATTATGCGATATAAAATACCAACTATCTAATCAGCACTTAACTCAATGCTAATCCACCCCAAAAATCTATAATTCCGATACAATCTTTGGTAAAGTCGCAAATTCTAAGCCAATACTTTTAGAAAAATATTGAAAATTTAAAAATACATAGCTACATTTTGATATAATTATAACTTTTTAAAAGGCAAATTTAAGCGAGTTATAATGTTTGATATAGAAAAAGCAAAGCAAAATAGCAGTTTTAGGGAGTTAAAACACTCTAAGATAAGCTCAAAATTTCTAAGTTTAGATGGTAAAAATCTCTTGAATTTAGGTAGTAATGACTATCTTGGGATAGCTAGCAATAGGGCATTAAGAGATGAATTTTTGCAAATTTGTTTGGGTAGTGAGTGGTATTTTGGCTCTGGGGCTAGTAGATTGGTATATACTTCAAGTGATGAGTTTGATCGTTTGGAGAGTTGGTTTGAGGCTAAATTTCATAAAAGTGCGGTGATTTTCAACTCTGGGTATTGTGCGAATTTAAGCTGTATCAGCGCCTTAAATAGCAATGATACACTCTTTATAGCTGATAAATTAATTCATGCTAGTATGATAGATGCATTGAAACTCTCAAATGCGAAATTTAAACGCTACGCCCATAATGACAATGAAGCATTAGAGAGTTTGGTTAAGCAAAATTGTGATAAATTTAAGCATATTATCATATTAAGCGAGGCGATTTTTAGTATGGATGGCGATAGAGCGGATATAGATTTTATGCTATCTTTAAAAAAGCGATATGATGGCGTGATGCTCTATATCGACCTAGCGCATTCATTTTTTGCTCTAGATGAGCTTGGGATTAGTGCTAGATTGAGTTGCGATATTGATTTTATGCTTATTACTCTTGGCAAGGCGCTAGGTAGCAGCGGGGCTGTGATTTTAAGCTCAAATGAGTTTAAAGATATCTTCATAAATAGTGCTAGAAGCCTTATATATTCGACCGCCTTACCACCTATAAATGTAGCTTGGAGTAACTTTGTGCTAAGCAAAGACTACACAAAAGAGCGTGAAAATTTAAGGAATTTAATCAATTTTTTGGGGCTAAATTCCACTCATATTTCGCCTTTTATCGTAGGAGATAATGCTAAGACTTTAAAGCTTTCAAATAGCTTAAAAAGTCTTGGATATTTCATACCAGCCATTAGGCCACCTACGGTGCCAGAGGGTAAGGCTAGGCTTAGGATTAGTTTAAGGGCGGATTTAGAAATTGATGATTTGGTGAACTTAAAAAGGATTTTAGATGAAAATGGATCTCATTAAAGATAGCAAAAAGCTTATTATGTTATTTTTAGGTTATGGATTTGATAAAAGTAGCATTAGCCACTTAGAGCTTGGGGATTATGGGCTTTTGGTGGTTAGTGATTATAGCGATTTGGGCTTTGATAAGGAAATTCTAGCCAATAAAGATATATATTTAATAGCGTGGTCAATGGGCGTTTGGGCTGCGAATTTGGTGCTGAAAAACACCCCCTTAAAGGTCGCAGTCGCTATAAATGGCACCCCTTTTGGTATAGATGAAAAATATGGGATTAAAAAAGATATCTTTTATAAAAGTATAAGCGAGTTTGATTTTGAGGGCTTTAAAAGGCTCTGTTTTTTAGGTATTAATGAGAAAAAATGGAAAGATTTTACATTTAATCCAAATGCCAAAATCGAGCTTATAAATCTTTATAAAAACGCTATTTTACCTTGCGAGAACGCCATTTCGTGGGATAGGGCTTATGTGAGTAAGCGTGATTTGGTCTTTGATAATAGGGCGGTTTTAGAGTATTTTAAGGATAAAGCTAGGATTATAAACGCTCCGCATTTTGCATTTTTTAATTTTAAAAGCTTTGGAGAGATAGTTGAAATTTAAAAATGCGAAATTTTATGACCTTTATGCCAAACCGCAGATTTATGCGGCGAATGCTTTGATACAAGCTCTTAAAGATTATAAGCAAAATTTCAAAGATATCTATGAAATTGGCGCTGGAAGCGGAGTTTTGACAAGGTTGATTATAGATAATTTGAGCTATGAAAATTTGATTTTAAATGACCTTTATGAGAGTGAATTTATGAGTAAATTCCGCACTCAAATAGGGGATATTTCAAATTTACAAATTCAAAATAGACAAGATCTAATCATCTCAAGCTCTGTTTTTCAATGGATTAATGCTCTTGAAAATTTGGCTGATAGACTCAAATTTAGCTTAAAAAGTGATGGAATTTTGGCTTTTAGTATATTTATTGATGGGACTTTAAGGGAGCTTTCTAGCTTTACAAATCAAGGATTGGAGTATAAAAATTTAGCCCAGCTAAAAGCGATTTTTAGCCAAAAATTTGAAATTCTCACAATAAAAGAGCAAGAAATAAAGCTAAAATTTAGCAATTTAAAAGAGCTTTTAACTCACCTTAAACATACTGGAGTTAATAATATTAAGGGCGAATTTAAGCTTACAAAAAGCTCTTATGAAGCCTTAAATTCGCACTTTAATGATGATTTTAGCCTAAGTTATAAATTCGCAATTTTAATCTTAAAAAACTAAAATCCCCCAAGAATCTCATCAATGCTTTTTACGCACCTTTTTATCGCTTCATCCATCTCATCTTTTTGGATATTTAGCGGCGGATTGAAGTATATCACATCGCCAAGTGGCCTTAATATAAGACCATTTTTTAGGGCTTTTTTGTAAATTTGATATCCGATTCTTAGATCTTTATTAAAGGCTTTTTTACTATCTTTTTGCTCTACTAGCTCTATTGCGTTTATGAGTCCGATGGAGCGAATTTGACCTACATTTTTATGTGAGTTTAGAGCGGAGTTTATCTCATTATTTATATAAATTGCGTTTTGTTGAGCTAAATTTAAGATATTTTGACTCTCAAATATATCTAAAACCGCATTTGCCGCAGCACACCCAAGTGGATTTCCGCTATAAGTATGAGAGTGCATAAAGGCCTTGCCTTGCGAGTATGGAGCGTAAAAGGCGTTGTAAATTTCATTAGTCGTAGCCACGACAGACATAGGCATATATCCGCCAGTTAGACCCTTTGAAAGTGTCATAATATCAGGGCTGATATTTGCGTGCTCACAAGCAAACATCCGCCCAGTCCGCCCAAATCCAGTAGCTATCTCATCAGCTATTAGCAATACCCCATACTCATCGCAAATTTGGCGTAGCTTTTTAAGATACAAAGGCGGATATATCATCATCCCAGCTGCAGCTTGAAGTATAGGTTCAACTATCAAGGCCACACTCTCTTTGCCATATTTCTCAAACACAGGCACCGCATAATGCTCAAAATATTTTCTAGCTATCTCATCGCTATCACCTTCAAATTCGCTTCTATATATATCAGGGGCTTTTATGCGGATGGCTTTTAAGAGCATTGGCTCATAAATTTTAGCATACAAATCAAGCGCCCCAACGCTCAAAGCGCCGATAGTTTCGCCGTGATAAGCATTGCTAAGGCAGATAAATTTATTCTTATGTGTGTTGCCTACTTGGTGCTGATATTGAAATGCCATTTTAAGCGCACTCTCCACAGCCGAGCTACCATTATCTGAAAAGTTGAATTTATCTAGCTTAGGTGGGAGAATTCGCCTTAATCTACTAGCTAATTTCACAGCGCCTTCGTGAGTAAAATTGGCAAATATCACATGCTCTATATTGTTAAGCTGATTTGTGATAGCTTGATTGATATACTCATTTGAGTGGCCTAGTAGATTACACCACCAAGAGCTGATAATATCTATATACTCTTTATCATTTTCATCATAGATTTTTACCCCCTTACCACGCTTTATCACAATCGGTGGTAGCTCCTTATAATCATACATTTGCGAACACGGATGCCAGATTAGCTCCAAATCCATCTTTGCTATATTTGATAGCATATTTTATCCTTAATTAAATATATTGAAAATATCATTTCTATTGATATTTAAGCTTAGCTCATCTCTTTTAACGCAAGAGAGAATTTCTAAGCTAAAAAGCTCTTTTATCATCTTTTTATTATCAACGCAAATAGGGCAATTCTCATCAAAATTATTTAACACCACGCCCTTTATATCAACCCCATTTTGCCTTAGATAAAAGCTGGTTAATCCCACTTGATTTATCGCTCCTAGTCCTGCGTCTGAGACTATTATAACGCTTGAATTTATAGCCTTTAGTATATCAAGTAGCATTAATTTTGTTTCATCATATCTAAAAGGGCAAATCACCCCACCAGCACCCTCAATCACCAAAAAATCACAAATCCCATCTAGGATTTTAAATTTAGCTAGAATTTTATCTAAATTTACTTGCTTTTTCTCATTTATAGCCGATAAATGCGGAGAATAAGGCTTAATAAAGTTATACTCACTCATTTGAGAGTAGCTTAGCTCAATCTTAGAAAACTCACGCACAAACTTCACATCAAGCGGGATTATATCTCCATCATCACATAACAAATTCCCACTCGAAACAGGCTTGAAATATCCTATATTTAATCCAAATTCACGCATTTTTTTGACTATTAAGGCACTTATATAGCTCTTGCCCACATCAGTCCCAGTACCTAAAATAAATATTTTTTTACTCATTTATTTTCCTTTGGATATTCTAAATTTGTATTTTAAAATTTTAAGGCTAAATTTTACATATTTTTAACCAAAATATCATAAAAATTTTACAAGCTGATTTTATAATTTCATCATAATTTATCATATGGAGTTTTTTATGGAAAGAAGAAATTTTCTGAAAGTTTCTAGCGCTGTTTTGGCTTATGCGGGGTTTTTTTCGCCTTCTAGCGTGTTAGCTAGTGAGAAAAAACCTTTAATAGGATTTAAACAAATCGCCCCTAGTACAAGCGATAGCGTCATAGTCCCTGAAGGTTATGAGACTAAAAAGTTAATTAGTTGGGGTGATCCACTCTTTAGCAAGGCAACGCCTTTTGATGAGAGTAAAACTATCAATAAAGCAGCCATAGCAAATGCGAATTTGGTATTTGGCGATAATACCGATGGTATGGCGTGGTTTGGCCTTGATGAAGATAGAGCGATTTTAGCTGTTAATAATGAGTATATGAATCCAGAACTAATGTTTAATCACCATGGTAAAAATATGAGCTTAGATGATGTTAAGTATGAGCAAAATTCCGTTGGAGTAAGCATATTTGAGATAGCTAGGAATAGCGATGGAGATTATAGTGTTGTGCTAGACTCACCATACAATCGCAGAATCACAGCCAATACCAAAATGGAGATCCAAGGCCCAGCTAGAGCTAATAAGCTTATGAAAACAAAAGCCGATAAGAGCGGTAGCGAAGTCTATGGAACTATGAATAACTGCGCTAGTGGCAAAACGCCATGGGGAACATATCTTACTTGTGAAGAGAATTTCGATGATTTCTTTGGGTCTAGTGATGAGAATTACGCATTTAATCCAGCGCAAAAACGCTATGGCCTTAGCGTAAAAGGCGAGAATTATGAGTGGAAACTAGATGAGAGATTTGATATCGCTAAAAACGAAAATGAGCCAAATCGCTTTGGTTGGGTAGTAGAGATAGATCCATATAATCCAAACTCAACCCCAATCAAACGCACCGCCCTAGGTAGATTTAAACACGAAAATGCCGAAGTAGTAATAGCCAAAAATGGCGAAGTAGTGGTATATATGGGCGATGATGAGGTTAATGAGTTTATGTATAAATTTGTCAGTAAAGCCAAATACAATCCAAATAAACCAAATAAAGATATCTTAAATGAAGGTACGCTATATGTAGCCAAACTAAAAGATACCGGCGATTTCAAAGGCGTAGGCGAGTGGGTGGCCTTAGAGTATGGCAAAAATGGCTTAGATAGCAAAAATGGCTTTCATAATCAAGGCGATGTCTTGATAAATGCTAGATTAGCAGCTAGCATAGTTGGTGCTACACCTATGGATAGACCTGAGTGGATAGCAGCAGACCCAGATGGAAAATACCTATATGTAACCCTAACTAACAACACCAAAAGAACAGAAGTGAGCGAGTCAAACCCAAGAGCCAATAATATCTATGGCCACATCCTAAGATGGTCCCCAAAAGGCGGTAATCACGCTGATAGTGGCTTTAAATGGGATATATTTTTACTTGCGGGAAATCCTTTAAAATATCCAAATGATTTAAGAAAAGGAACTAGCAATATCAATGTAGAAAATATGTTTAATAGCCCAGATGGATTGAAATTTGACAAATTTGGCAGACTTTGGATACAAACTGATGGTAAATACTCAAATAAAGGCGATTACGAAGGGATGGGAAACAATCAAATGCTATGCGCCAATCCTATCACCGGCGAGGTTAGAAGATTTTTGACTGGACCAGTCGCTTGTGAGATTACGGGAATTGCCTTTAATAAAGATTATACAACTATGTTTGTAGGAATCCAACACCCAGGCGAAAATCTAGCAAATAGCCACTATCCAAATGGCGGCAACTTAACTCCACGAAGCACAATAGTCCAAATCCGTAAAAAAGATGGCGGCGTAATTGGCTCATAAAATATTTTTGACTTCGCAGACTAGCAAAGCTAGTCTTTGCGAAAATTTTGTAAAAGCCTCTTAAGGTTACTGCGATAGACGCAGATTTACGCCATTTTATTAAAACTCTTTAAGCTTTAATAAAAATGATTTTGGAGCTTAAATTTTTTGGTTTTATAAATTGGAAATATTAAATAAATTCAAAATAATAAAAATATTTTCTCAAATAAAAAAATATAATTAAGTAATCAAATTTGGCTATCTGAACCAAATTTGATTTAAGTAGATTTAGTGCTTTGCTAAATAGTTTGTATCATATAAATTATTGATAAAATCATCATTATTCATCATATTTATATGAAAATCTTTAGTTGTTTTAATCCCTTGTATGATTAGCTCATCAAGTGCGACTTTCATCTTGGCAATAGCTCTATTTCTATCTATATCATGGACGATTAATTTGCCTATCATACTATCATAATACGGCGGAACGCTATAACCTTCATAGACATGGCTATCCATTCTGACATTTCTACCGCCTGGGGCGACATATTTTGTGATTTTACCTGGATTTGGAGTGAAGCTTTTTGGGTCTTCGGCTGTGATTCTACACTCGATTGAGTGGCCACTTAATTTGATATCTTTTTGCTCTGGCAATCTCTCGCCTTGTGAGATTCGTATCATCCACTCTATTAGGTCTAGCCCGCTACACATTTCGCTCACACAATGCTCGACTTGGAGTCTTGTATTCATCTCAATAAAATAAAATTTATTATCCCTTTGATCGTATAAAAACTCAAAAGTCCCAGCACCCGTATATCCTATAGCTTTAGCAGCATTTACGGCCGTTTGGTGTAATTCATCTCTAGTTTTATCATCCAAAATTACTGCTGGGCTCTCTTCTATTAATTTTTGATGGCGGCGTTGCATTGAGCAATCTCTTTCACCTACATGTATTACATTGCCATACTCATCGCCTAGGACTTGAACCTCTATGTGGCGTGGATTTGAGATATATTTTTCCATATACATTGTCCCATCACCAAAGGCACTCATAGCCTCGCTTTCAGCTGACCAAAAGCTCTTTTCTAAATCCTCTTCTTTCTCTACCACTCTCATACCACGGCCACCGCCACCTGCGGCTGCTTTTATAATCACTGGATAGCCAATTTCACTAGCTAATTTTTTAGCCATTTCCATATCTTTGATAGCGCCATCACTACCTGGGACAACTGGAATCCCCGCTCTCATCATCATCTGTTTGGCTTTGCTTTTATCACTCATTAAAGCCATAGCCTCTACACTTGGGCCTATAAATTTGATATTGTGCTTTTCGCAAATTTCTACGAAATTTTGATTTTCACTCAAAAATCCATAACCTGGAAATATCGCATCAGCTTCGCTAATCTCGCAAGCTGTGATAATAGCTGGGATATGTAGATAGCTCTCGCTACTTCTAGCACCGCCTATACAGATACTAGCATCAGCGTATTTGACATAAAGAGCATCTTTATCAGCTGTAGAATGCACTACAACTGCTTCTTTACCCATCTCTTGGATAGTTCTAAGTGCTCTAAGGGCTATTTCACCACGATTTGCTATTAGGATTCTTTTAATCTCTCTCATAGTTTTTCAACCTCAAATAACGCCATACCAAATTCCACCGGCTGGCCATCTGCGATTAGGGCTTTTGTAATTCTACAATCAAACTCAGCTTCAATCTCATTCATAATTTTCATCGCTTCTATAATACCTATAGTGTCGCCTTTTTTCACTGTTTGACCTACCTTAACAAAGCTTGGAGCGCCTGGACTTGGAGCTATGTAAAATGTCCCTACCATCGGTGCGTTTAATGTATCAGTTGCTGTTGAAGTAGTTACTGTTTTTTCATTTACTACTACATTGATTGGGGCTGGAGCTGGGATTGGAGGGCAAGCTGGGGCTGGGGCTACTTGCTCGCATGGCTCGTGTTTTTCTAACTCGATTACGAAATCACCATCTTTTATCTTAATTTTATTAATGTTTGTCTCATCAAAAAAGCTCATAAGCTCTTTAATCTCATCTCTTGTCATAATAGTTCTCCTAAAATTTAATTAACTTTACATTTTATCAAATTTGAGTAAAAGATTTGGTTTAAATTTAAAAAAAAATATCTAAAATTTGGATTTATACACTAAATTTAAGCGTAAGATAATCAAAATAATCCAAATTTATCAAACTTCAAAAGTTCGCGTATGTTTTAGTCTATCTATCATCCAAAACATAAATG
>SAMEA3663025__coassemble_58_pt1 | contig 12475 bp, 13 predicted proteins | sample SAMEA3663025__metabat2_high_PE_005 | metagenome-assembled genome bin SAMEA3663025 (sample SAMEA3663025) | pig gut metagenome | biome: pig gut; feature: pig-associated habitat; material: faeces | place: France | collected 2012 | reverse complement strand
TAAATTTAATATCATTAAACTTAATCAAACTAAAATAAAAACTAGTAAATTTGTAAATTTTTACTCTACCCCCCTACAAAATCACAAATTTAGGTTATAATATCGATTGGAATACATATAACATAATGGGGGTTTATCATGTTCTCAAATCTTAAAGTTGGTGCCAAAATATCACTAATTGTTGGCGCTGTAGTTTTTGTTGGCTTAACTGCCCTTACTATACTAATTGGCAATAATGCATCAAAGGTGATGAAGCACGAGTCTGACATCACTCTAACTCAAGCTAGTCACCGATATGCTGAACATGTTCTAACTATTTTTAGAGAGATGGATTCACTCACTAAATCTACTGCTAATATTATTGGCCTTGACCTTGGCTCTCATCATGCTAACATGCAAGATACTATAGATGATTTAAGCACTTCATTTGACTCATCTAACTATGCTGAGTATGCATACATCTATCTATTAGATCCAAATGATAGCTTTAAAAATAGTGATTATATAACTAAAGATAATCACTTTGCACTATTTTTAGCAGATACAAATCGCAATTTTAAAAACGGAATAGAGGTATATAAAACTACTGAAGCATTCCTAGCTGATACATCTATTAAAGATGTTATAACAACTAAAAAGCCCGTAATTGGCGAGCCTAAACACTACAATATAAATGGAAATGATGTATTTGCAACTGATATAGCCTATCCATTAATAAATAATGGTAAATTAATCGGTGTAGTAGGATATATGTATAATCTAAAATATATGACTACATATCTAGATAATAAAGAATTTAGTCTATTTGAAGGCGATGTACGCTACATTTTAAGTGCAGAATCTAGACTAGCTACTCATCACAATCCGCAGTATTGGGGTAAAAAACTAGGCGAGTTTAATACCAACCCTACAACCAAATTAGCCCTAGAGGCGATTCAAAATAAACGCGTAACTATTATCGATGAATACTACACTATCCGTGGTGAAGCAACCAAGGCAATTATCACTCCATTTTCTATTGGCGAGCTTGGAACTTGGTATATGCTTATCAATGCTCCGCTTGATGAGATTCAAAAACCGATGCGTATCTTAGTATATGAGATTATTGGGGTGTCAGTTGTAGTGCTTATTATACTTCTTGTTTGTGTTTATATGATTACTAATAGATTAGTTACTGCTAGACTTAGCCGTCTATCTGGACTGCTTTTAGCATTCTTTAAATATATCAACCACGAAGAAAAGCGTGCACCAAATACTATACCACCTACATCAAATGATGAGATTGGCGCAATGGCATCAGCAATAAACTCTAATATCTTAAAAACTCAACAAGGTTTACAAAGAGATGCTGAGGCTATTAGCGAGGCAGCTAATACAGCTAAATCTGTAGAAAATGGCGACCTAACAGCAAGAATCAAACAAAACCCAAATAACCCTCAGCTAATCGAGCTTAAAAATGTACTAAATAATATGCTAAATGTACTAGAGGCTAAAATCGGTAGTAATATGAATGAGATTCATAGAGTATTTGAATCATATAAAAATCTAAATTTTACTACTCAAATCATGGGTGCTAAAGGTGATGTAGAGACTACTACAAATATTTTAGGTGAAGAGATTAGAAAAATGCTAAACTCATCTGCTAGCTATGCTCAAGATCTAGCCAAACAAACTGATAATCTAAAAGAGTCAATGCAAAAGCTGTTTGATGGCTCAAACGCTCAAGCAAATTCACTAGAACAATCAGCTGCGGCTATAGAGGAGATATCAAGCTCTATGAGTAGCGTAAATGATAGAACAACTGAAGTAGCCAGACAAGCAGAAGATATCAAAAACATAGTAGGTGTAATAAAAGATATAGCAGACCAAACAAATCTACTAGCACTAAATGCAGCCATCGAAGCAGCTCGTGCTGGTGAGCATGGTAGAGGCTTTGCTGTTGTTGCTGATGAAGTAAGAAAACTAGCTGAAAGAACTGGTAAATCTCTAAGCGAAATCGAAGTAAATGTAAATGTATTAGTTCAAGGTGTAACTGAAATGAGTGAATCTATAAAAGAACAAACTCAAGGTATCGCTCAAATCAATGAAGCTATCGCTCAATTAGAAAGCGTTACTCAAGACAATGTTACTGTAGCAAATGATACAAATACTATCACCGCTAGAGTAAATCAAATTTCAGCTAACATCCTTGATGATGTAAATAAAAAGAAATTCTAAAATCTCTTAGGAGAGGTCATCCTCTCCTTGATTATAAAATCTTTAAAATAGTCTTATTAATTTGCTTTGATTTACTAAATTTAAATTATAAATTTTAGATATTTTGATTAAAAAATCTTTAGATTAAAATTATTTTAAATAGTAGGTGAATTATTTTAAATCCCAAAAGATTGCCACGCTACATATACGCAGCAATCAAATTTAATCTATTTTAGCCGTTCTAGACGCTCTTTTTTAGTGCCAATTTCAGTAATTTGTACGCCAAAGTTTCCATCAACGATAACAACCTCACCAAGCGCAATTGGCTTATCTCCTATTAATACTTCTAGCGGGTCATTAGCTAGCTGATTTAGCTCTATGACTGAACCAATATCCATTGATAATACATCTTTTAGTAGCATCTTTTTTGAGCCGATTCTTACACGGATTGGCAAACGCACATCTAAAATTAATCCGATATTTTTAATCTCATCACCAATATCATGTTTTTCACTTTTAGAGCCTATAGTTTTATTAAAGTATTTATAAAACGAATAATCAATACAAATACCTATCATTTCATTTAAATCCATTAGCTCAACAGGGTATAAAAATAACTTCTCAAATGAGCTAAAATCTAAAATTTGATTTTCATCGATATACTTTACAGCATTGATTGTAAATGTAATCTTTGGCATATCTTTGGCTGCTCCAAGACTTGTAGTCATAGCGCTTAATAAATTAGAAAATATCTCCTTGCTAGCATCTAGCTCATCATCGCCAATTATCGTACTACCACTTGGTTTTTCATCGCCTAGCATTAGATCATTTATTGCAGTTAATAAAACTGGTGTAGCTACTAAATTTATCTTACCCATTATATCGCCATTTAGCGTTACACTAGCGATTACGGCTGGAGTTTTGATACCATTTTGAGTTGGAGCATCATACTCTGCTCCTTCAGATATTACCGGTGTAACTCCGGTTAACCCTTCTATAGTTGCACTTAACTCATTTGTAAATATTTCAAAAAATCTAGTCATCATATTCATCCTCTTCTTTAGTTTCTTCTTCTGGTTCTGGCTCTTTATATGACATTAGTTTGGCTTTTCTCTCCTCTTCATATTGTTCTAGGATAGCCTTTATCTCATCACGATCAGTTTTGATTAACTGTTCTAGCTTGATAGATTTGCTAAAGCGGTGAATACCAATTTGAGCTAAGAATACCTCTTTTTTATCTATACAGACAATTGCTTTATCATCGGCATTACGATCAAGTCGCAAGATATCACCAACTTCTAAATTTAAAAATTCATTTACGCTAATTACGGTCTTTCCTAAAATCGCCTCATATAATACCTCAGCACGGCCAATAAGTGTTTTTAACTCTTTATTTCGGCTCTTTTTAGCACTAGTTTCACCTAGCATAATATCACGATTAGCCAAACGGCTAAGTATCGGCTCTAGATATATAACTGGATAACATAAGCTTATCATACCACTAGAGTTTCCAATAATAATCTCCATAACAACCATAATAACAATCTCATTTTGGCTAACGATTTGGACAACATTTGGACTAGACTCTTTAGCTTCTACATTTGGATACATATCTGTAATCATTGCCCAAGACTCTTTTAAACGCTGCATAATAATACGCAAAATAGCATCCAAAAGATTAACCTCAATATCAGTTAGCTCCCTATTGTTACTCTCAAATCCATCACCATTACCACCAAGCAACCTATCAATCATAGGAAATGCTATACTAGGATTAACCTCTAAAACACAGTTGCCATCTAGCGGTTTAATAGAAAATACATTAAAGCTTGTTGGGCTTGGCAAACTCATTAAAAACTCGCCATAAGTCATCTGATCAACTGAGTGTAGCCTAATCTCAACAATACTACGCATAATGCTTGAAATTTGAGACGCAAGGTTTCTTGCAAGCTTATCGTGAATACCTTTGACAGCCCTTAGCTGCTCCTTACTAACCCTATTTGGGCGTTTAAAGTCGTAGATTACAACCTGTTTTGGCTCTTCCAAATTACGCTCAGATGAATTGCTGCTTTGACTATCGCCATCATCATCTACAACTTGCAAGAGTGCATCTATCTCTTCTTGACTTAGAATATCTGCCATTAAAAGCCTAGCCTTTCTCGAATTTTTATTATCAATCTTTTATGAATTTGACTAATTCTTGATTCTGTAATATTTAAAATTTCGCTTATTTCACTTAAATTTAACTCTTCATAATAATAAAGCTGAATCACCAACTGATCCCTTTGACTAAATTCACTCAAAATCAGCTTTATATGCTCGATTAGCTCCTCTTTTTCTATCTGTGCCTCGGTATCATAATCGCTTAATATATTAAACTGATCTTCTAACCTAAGAACAGATGTTAGATCGCTTAAGCTTCTAACCTCTTTAATCTTGCTTACATCTTCATTTAACGCACTAGCTAAATACTCATTACTTGGCTCATATTGATGTTTGCTATAGTACTCATCTACTAATCGATCTATATCTTTAACCAGTTTACGATTCTGTCTGCTTAGCGTATCTAAACTTCTTAGGTAATCAAGCATTGAGCCTTGAACTCTATGCTTTGCATAACCCCAAAAATTATCATTTTGATTTTTATCATAACTATGGCTAAGACGTACCATAGCCTCTGTACCAATACTTATTAAATCACTTACTTCAATCGAGCTTGGCAAACGAGATTTGAGTCTACACGCCATAGCTCTAAGAGCTGGCATATATGCGATTACTAGCTCATCTTGCTCTTTTTTTATCTGTGTTTTATAGGCTTCAAGCTGCTTTTTCTTTATTGGATTCATGCTTTTTACCTGATCTTTTGAGCTTTTGGTCTAGATGACGAATGAGTGTCTCTAACCTACGCTCCCTAACAGCAAGCTCTGTAAGCAAATAGTCGTTAACCTCTTCATGATGCTCTTTATTAAATATTTTTAAACCAATCCTTTTAGTATCTATATAATTCATCACCACAATATGAATAACAATATAAAAGAAAAATGTAATCAGCAAAGTATATATAACAAACTCTACAGGCTCCTCGACTTTTACGACGACAAACATCAATCCAACAAAAAATCCACACACTGTAAAAAATGCTATATAATTATCTGGTCTCACGGTAATCCTTTTTAAAACTGCTCCACTAAACGCTTAAAAAAGCCAGCAAAGCTTCTATCTTCACTGGTATCAAGCACTTTCCGTTCCAATTTCTCAAGGAGATTATTTGCTGCTTGCTTAAGCTGATAAGTAGCTAATGAATGCGGAGCTTCGCTGCTAAAAAGTGTCCGTATCTTAATGCTTCTAGATACAACCTTATCACTTGGAATCCAGCCTAAAAGATTTAAATTTAGCCTATGCGAAATATTTTTATCAGCAACAGTTTTTATAGTTTGAAAAATCTTTTGAGCTTCATCTGCGTTTTTAGTCTGATTAATTAGCATAAAGACATCGCTTTTCATCTTTGAAATCACCTTAATAGTCGCATATGCATCGGTGATAGCTGCAGGATCAGGCACGGTTACAACGATAATCTCATCACACGCTTCTAAAAATACTTGCGTACTAGATCCAATCCCAGCACCAGTATCAATGATAACAAAATCCACATCTTTTAAAATTGAGGCTTGATTTAAGAACTTTTCGTATAAAAACTGATCATTAAATTTAAAAATCTCATCACCGCTCTCACCAGGAATTAATGTCAAATTTGGTTTAACTTTAATTAAAATATCTTCAAGCGGACACTCGCCTTTTAAAACATCTAGCATATTTTTGGTAATTTTCACATTTAGTAAAACATCTAAATTCGCAAGACCAATATCAGCATCAAATAATACTACTTTATAACCATTTGTTGCTAAAAGATTAGCTAAATTTGCACTAACTGTGGATTTACCTACGCCACCTTTTCCACTAGTAACTGCGATGAAATGGGTTGATTTTTTAATCTTTTGAGCTATCATTAACTCTCTTAATTTATCTGCTTGATCCATCATCCTCTCCTTTAAATCCATCTAAAACGCAACTAACCAAAAAGTCGCTCTTAGCTTCCATAATATCATCTGGGACATTTTGACCTGTTGAGAAGAAGCTCACCGGTGTACCAGTTTCATATATAAGTGAAAATATATTACCAAATATCTTTGTCTCATCAAATTTTGTAATTATAAGAGTATCGATTTCTAAAGTTGAAAAATTATTATAAATCTCTAGCAAATCATCAATTTTTGAACCGGCTGAAACGACTAAATTTACATCAACTTGATTACCGCACTCTTTTAAAAATGTATTAAGACGAGTTAATTTTTCTCTATCATACTGACTACTTCCCATAGTATCAATTAAAATTACATCGCAGTTTGATAAACTCTTAAGCGCTGAGCGAAAATCCTCAGGCTCAATCGCATCAAGAATTGGGATATTCATAATCTTAGCATATTGAAATAGCTGTTCAACCGCACCAAGCCTATAAGTATCAAGCGTGATAATCCCTGTCTTATATCTAATACTACCGCCATGAGCAAATTTATACGCAAGTTTTGAGAGAGTTGTTGTCTTACCTACGCCAGTTGGACCTACTAGCATCATAATTCTTTTCTTTTTAGGGTCAAAGCTTTCACTTCTACATGGCAACATATTACGCAAAAGTGAGTAGAAATATCTCTTTACAGTTGTTGGATTGCTTTTCATCGATGATGGCATATTTTCGATTGTAGCTTGCATTATACCCTTTAGATGCTCGTACTTCATTCCACTTTGTTTGGCTAGCTTGTATATTGTAGAAAATTCAGGCGGAATAATTATATCATCACGATTTTCAGCCTTATCATCCCATATCATATCAGCAATCATAGAGATTTTTTGATTTAGCTTACTTACCTCTTTGGCTACTTCATCAATCTTTTTGTCATATTCTGGGCTTTTATACTCGCTTAATTCGTTGCTTACCCCTGCTACTTTTCCAATCTCTTTAGCAACCTGAGATATATTTAATAAGATATCATTATTATCTCTTGGTTTTTCTTCTATAGTATCTAGCCCGCCTTGTTCAAATCTTGATGCTGGGCGTGGGCTTTGGGTTGAACCAAGAGTATAAGCCTCAATTTGTTTTTGAATTTGATTGATTTGAGCCTGTTTTTTCTGTGCTTGGCTTGGCTGAGGAGTATCCTCTTCAACGCTAACCAAAATCTCATAAAGAGGCTTTTTATTTAGCGTTTTTGGCTGAATTTGCTTAGTTGTTACAAGCATAGCACTCTCACCACACTCCTCTTTAGCTTTCTTAAGTGCTTCAATCGCACTCTCTCCTGTAAAAGTCTTTAAAACTGTTGCCATCATATTCCTTTCATAAGACCTAATGGGATAAATACACTTGGGCGACTATTAGCTCCTGGGTGAGGTAGGATTAATTCTTCATTATTATAGCTTTTAGCACTAAAGTATAGTATATCCAAATCTAGTGTTCTAGGTGAGTTTTTAAACTCCCGTTTGCGTTTAAATCGCCTCTCAAATCTCTGCATAATCCTTAAAACTTCCTTAGCATATAAGGAAGTTTTAAGGATTATAACAGCATTTATATAATCTCTGCTAGCATAACCAAAGGCTTTATTTACCAGCATTGGTGAGCTTTGCACAATGGCAAATCTCCTATCTTTTAAAATTAAATTTAAAAATCTATCAAAAATCATAGAGGTATTACCGATATTTCCGCCTAGACCAATAATTGCGGTATATTTATGTGGGGTATAATTGTTAAATTTGCGTGGGAAATAAGCGCTTTTTAACAACATTCTAGCTCCATCGATTTTAATTGTTTTCATTAAAGAACTTCGCATCCATCATTTGTAACAACTACGACATCTTCAATTCGTATACCAAATTCATTTTCTAAGTAGATCCCAGGCTCTATACTAAAGACCATTCCAACCTCTACTGGAGAGCTATTTCGTGGGCTAATTATTGGAAATTCATGAATATCAAGACCCACGCCATGCCCTGTTGAGTGAAAAAACTTATCACCATAACCGCTTTTTGCAATAAATTCCCTAGCTGCTGCATCAATATCACACGCTCTAACACCTGGCTTTACCGCTTTTATAGCTAAATTTTGTGCCTCTTTAACTATCTGATATATCTCATTTTGCTTTGAATTTGTAAATTTTTGCTCCTTACTAAAGCTAAAACCATCTCTAAATTCAACCGTTCTAGTACGATCTGAGCAATACCGATGATATTTTACCCCAGCATCTACTAAAAGCAGATCGCTATCTTTTATACACTCATCTAGTGGAAGAGCATGTGCTTTGGCCGCATTTGCATTTATTGCAATAATTGGATCAAAGCTAAGACCTAAATTTCCACCATCTCTTAAGATATTTCCAGCATTAAAGTTAATTAACTTCTCGCTCATTCCAGCCATTATTGCTCCAGCAAGCTCATCAAATTTACTAGCTCCAAGCTGCGCTGCATAGCGTAAAATCTCAATCTCATCACTACGTTTTATCTGTCGTTTTAACTTTGAGAATTCATTCTTTGCCTTGAAATTTATATGCAAATCACGACTTAACTGGCTAAATTCAAAATAGCTAAAATCACTTGGATTAAACATTAACTCCTTAATACCAAAGCGGCGCAAAAGCAGCCTTGCATCTTTTATTATATCCTTTGATTCGATCACTTCGCAATTTTGCGCTACAGCCCTAGCCTCGATAGCATAACGAGAATCGGTAATAAAAAACCCCCTCTGACCAAATTTGATAAAAATTTCATTATCGCAACTATAGCCGCACTCAAAATATACTGCGTTTTCGTTTTTTAAGATATAATTATGCATCATTTGATGCTGCATCCATTCGCTTAATTTGTTCAAAAATTTGAAGCATTCCAATCATAGCTAGATGATAACCAATTGGCCCAAATCCAGCGATATGTCCTGAACATACTGGCGCTATTAAGCTTTTATGGCGGAACTCTTCTCTTTGATAAATATTGCTAATATGCACCTCAAGTACAGGCAAACCAACTGAAGCAATAGCATCCCTAATAGCAATTGAAGTGTGAGTGTAGGCCGCTGGATTTATTATAATTCCATCAAATTCGCCTAAGCATTCTTGAATTTTATCTACGATTTCACCCTCAAAATTACTTTGAAAAAACTCAATCCCAACTCCAGCTTGATCAGCTACAGCTTTCATCTGCTCATGAATATTTTCCATCGTCATAACACCATAAATTTTGCGCTCACGCTTTCCAAGCATATTAATATTTGGCCCTTGGATTACCATAATTTTCATATTTTTCTCCAATAAAAAATTGCATAGCAATTATTTTACAAAATATTGGCTAAATTTTGGCTATAATGTACGCTTTTTAAGGAAAAAATATGAAAATATTAAAAGCTAAATTTATAATTTTATGTAATGAGAGCTTTGATGTAGTTCAAAATGGGGCAATTGCCTTTGATAAAACCATACATAAAATTGGCAAATTTGATGAGTTAATAGCTAGATTTAGTGATGCTGAGATTTTAGATTTTAGCGATGATATTGCTATGCCTGCTCTTATAAATTCACATATTCATCTTGAGTTTAGTGCTAATAAGACTACACTTGAATATGGTGATTTTTTACGCTGGTTAAAGAGCATTATCGCTAATGGTAACACCCTAGCAAATAATGATAAAAATAGTGCCATAAAAAGCGCTATTGCAACACAGCTAGATGCAGGTGTTAGTACAATTGGAGAGATTTCTAGCTATGGTATTGATGCGCTACACTGCGCTAATTCACCTATTAGGACAGTATATTTTAGTGAAATTTTAGGATCAAATCCTGCTTTAATAGAACAACAATGGAATGAATTTTTAAAACGTTTTAATGTTGCAAATGAGCTAAAAAGCGATCTATTTATACCAGCTATTAGCGTGCATTCACCTTATTCTACCCATATAGAATTAAGCAAAAAAGCTTTAAAATTGGCTAAAGATAATGGCATGATAGTTGCTACGCATTTTATGGAGAGCATACATGAAAAAATTTGGCTTGAGAATGGCAGCGGTGAATTTGGTGAATTTTTTAAAGGTTTTAATAAAAATGCTACGCCATTTTATACGCCAAAATCTTTTATAAAGCTTTTTGCTAATATTCAAACTCTATTTATTCACTCTATTTTTGCCGATAATTATATAAATTTAATGGATAAAAATCTCCATTCAATCATAAGCTGCCCAGTCTCAAACCGTCTATTAAGTTCAAAATTTAATCTACAAAATGCCTTAAACAATAACATAAACATAGCCTTTGCCACAGATGGTTTAAGCTCAAATATAAGCTTAAATATCTGGGATGAGCTGCGTGCTGGCCTAATGACTCATAGTGATATAGAACTTAGCAAATTTGCCACATTTGCACTAAAATCAGTTACTACCAATCCGGCTAAAGCTTTGGGCTTAAACCTAGGTGAGTTAAAAGCTGGAAATATCGCTGATATCGCAGTTTTTAATGGGTTTGAATTAAGCGATATAAGTCAGCTTTGTATCGAGCTTATACTACATACTAAAAGCGCTAAAGCGCTATACATAAAAGGAGAAAAATGCAACTATTAAAAAGTATATTTGCCTTTATTAAAGGTATCTTTAAATTTATTAATGAGTATTTTAAAAGTATGATTTTTGTACTAATTGTTCTATTTATTATAGCTAGTAGCGGCGAAAAAAGTAGTGCAAATTTAATAGAAATTAGCCTTGAAGGGGCTATTATGGATGAAAGAGAGCTTTTAACTCAAATAGACTTAGCCAAAGATCCAAATATAAAAGGTGTGTTAATAAATATTGATAGCCCAGGTGGAGAGATGAGTGCAAGCGTAGCTATAAGCGATGCTATAAAAGAGCTATCCACACTAAAACCAGTTATTGCCTATGCTAGTGGAACGATGGCTAGTGGAAGCTACTATGCTGGTATTGGAGCAGATAAAATTTATGCTAATCGTGCTAGTTTTATTGGCTCAATAGGCGTGATAATGCAGACTCCAAATACCGAAGAACTAGCCAAAAAAATTGGAATCTCAACTCAAGTAGTAAAGGCTGGAGAATTTAAAGAGGCTGGCACATTCACACGCAGCTGGAATAGCGATGAGAGAGCAGTCTTACAAGGCTTAGTAGATAAGAGCTACGAATTATTTACCAGTGATGTAGCAAATGCCCGTGGGCTGGATTTAAACTCAAGCAAACAATGGGCAAATGCTAGAGTTTTTTTGGCTCAGCAAGCACTAAATTTAGGACTAATAGATGGTATAATGAGTATAAATAACGCTAAAAAAGAGCTAGAGATACTAAGCGGTGTAGCTACTCCTATATGGTATGAAGCTCCAATGGTACAAAAATTTATAAATAACATCGCCAAACAAAGCGCAAATTTAATAATCACAACTTTAAGTCAAAGGAGCATATTGTGGCAGTGGTAGAATCTGTAAATATTGGTATTATCAGGGATTATGGTGATTTTCGTAGTGCTATGGATAAACACTCAGTAAGTAGCATTGAGATTGATTTTACAGGTATAGTAGGCGATATGCTAAGCGATATAATCCATCATGGTGGTGAATTTAAAGCTGTCTTTGCTAATGCAGTAAGTAATTATGCAGCTTTTAATAAGTTTGCTAGTAGAGAGCTTAAATTTGGACAGATGGGAGAGAATCTAAGCATCACTATATTAGATGAGAAAAGTGTATGTATAGGCGATATTCACCAAATCGGTAATACACTTTTACAGGTGAGCGAACCTAGAAAACCTTGCGTAAAACTAAGTAAAATTATAGCTAGAGGAATGACTAAATTTATATTTGAAAATGGGCTAAGTGGATGGTATTATCAAGTTTTAGAACCAGGAACGGTATGTCCAGGCGATAGTGTAAAAGTAGTTCATAAAGATACAAATCAACTAAGTGTCATGGAGTTAAATATGCTATTTTTTGCCCCAAAAGATAATATAAATCTACTACAAAAGCTAGAACGAGTACATATACGAGATGAGTGGCGTGATAGTATTACAGCTAGACTAAAAGGGATTTATGATAATTCTTATATGGATAAACTCTAAGAAATACTATTTAAAAAATTATTATACCTAGATAATAAACCCTCGCAATGACTAAGCATTGCGAGTAAATTTAAGCTATTAAAGATTTAAATTTAAGCTACTGTAGTAGTCTTAATATATTTTGTTGTACAGCATTTGCCTGA
>SAMEA3663025__coassemble_222_pt1 | contig 12557 bp, 13 predicted proteins | sample SAMEA3663025__metabat2_high_PE_005 | metagenome-assembled genome bin SAMEA3663025 (sample SAMEA3663025) | pig gut metagenome | biome: pig gut; feature: pig-associated habitat; material: faeces | place: France | collected 2012 | reverse complement strand
ACTACCCATAACCACTAACGGCGAAATAGATTTTGAATTTATGAATAATTTTATCAAAGCGATTAAGAAGTTAGTAATAAAAGATGTAGTTTTATACACTGATAACAAAATCAAAGCTACAAAAAGCATAGTAAGCTCAAATCAATGAATAAATTTAACTTTTTAGCGTTATTAATTCTAAGTTTATTCTAACTTTGATAAAATATGGCCATTAATTAATAGAGGAATATAATGGCTAGAGTTTTTTTAAGCGCACCATATATGGGCGGTAATGAGTTAAAGTATGTCAATGAAGCATTTAAAAGTAATTATATAGCACCACTTGGAGAGTTTGTAGATAGGTTTGAAAATAGTATAAAAGATTATACTAAATCACCAAATGCAGTAGCTCTTAGCTCAGCAACTGCTGGATTGCATTTAGCGCTTAGAGTTTTAAAAATAAGCGATGGCGATGCTGTTTTGGCCTCATCTTTTACATTTGCTGCTAGTGTAAATCCTATAATGTATGAAAGGTGTGAGCCTATATTCATAGATTGTGATGAGAGTTGGAATCTTAGCCCAAAACTCTTAAAAGATGCAATAAATAAAAGCGATAAAAAGCCAAAAGCACTAATTATAACCCACTTATATGGCCAAGCAGCAAAGATGGATGAGATAGTAGAAATTTGTACTGAAAATAATATAGCTATTATAGAAGATGCGGCTGAGGCTTTGGGTGGATTTTATAGAGGCAAAGCACTTGGAAGCATTGGTGATATTGGAGTTTATAGTTTTAATGGAAATAAGATCATAACCACAGGTGGTGGCGGTATGTTAGTTAGCCATGATGAAAACATAGCTAATAAAGCTAGATATTACAGCACACAAGCAAGAGAGCCATTGCTGCACTATGAGCATTTAGATTATGGGTATAATTATAGACTTAGTAATGTTTTAGGGGCTATTGGAGTAGGGCAGATGGAGGTCTTGCAAAGCAGAGTAGAGAGAAAAAGGCAGATATTTGATATCTACTCAAATTTACTCAAAGATATAGCTGAGTTTATGCCTGAAATTCCAAATTCTCGTGGTAATAGATGGCTTACTACGCTTTTATTTAAAGAGAAAAATAAGCATTTAAAAGTTATAGAAGCACTAAATAAACACGATATAGAGAGCAGACCACTATGGAAGCCAATGCATCTTCAACCAGTATTTAAAGGTGCTAAATGCGTTGTAGATGGCACGAGTGAGGATTATTTTAGTAGGGGAATGTGCCTTCCAAGTGGTGCTGATATGAGTGATGAATTAGTAGAAAAAGTTGCTAATATCGTTAGGAGCGCGCTGTGATTAGGGCGACTAAGAGGCGTAGAATAGCATTTTTTTTACTATGCGATACTTTGATATTTGCATTTAGTATATATTTTGCTTTTTTACTTAGATTTAGTGGGGATATACCTGAGATATTTATTCCTGGTATGATATATAGTGGAGTAATTTTGATTGTTATCAAGATTGCTATGCTATGGGCTTTTCAAATTTATAGAGTGCCGTGGAGATTTTTTGGATTAAATGAATCTAGAAAGATTACGCTAGCTTGTTTGCTTTGTGCGGGAATATTTTTTGGAATATTTTTATCTTATGAGGAGATCTTTGCTCCTTTTCCAAGAAGTGTTATTATTATAGATGCGCTTATTTCGGCTATTATGGTAGGTAGCTTAAGAATTTCAAAACGAGCTTTAATGGACTTTAAAAAGGCTAAAAATGGTAAACCTTGCGTTATTATAGGCTCTACTTCTAAAACTCTACAAATCCTAAAAGGACTCAAAAGCGGATATGCAAACTATTACGCCGTAGGTATAGTAGATGGTAGAAAAGATCTAGTAGGCACATACTGCGATGGCTATCAAGTAGGTCATAAAGATGAGCTAAAAAGCTATATAGAAGATGGCGTAAAAAGCGCTATAATAGCTCTAAAACTTATGCCAAATGAGCTTAAAGAACTATATGATGAGCTAGATACTTTAGGATTTAAAGATATTAAAATATTTTCTTTAATTGGGCAAAAAAATGAGGGAATTACAGATATTAGCATAGAAGATTTACTAGCTAGAAAACCAAAAGACCTAGATAGTGCAGCTGTTGAGTCATTTATAGGTGGTAAGGTAGTGATGGTTACTGGTGCTGGCGGAACAATAGGTAGCGAGATATGTAAGCAGTGCTTGAAATTTGGTGCTAAAGAGTTAATAATGGTAGAACATAGCGAGTATAATCTATATCAGATTAATGAAGCCACAAACGCTGATGAGCGTAATCGCTTAGTTATGTTAAATATCACTCATATTAATGAATTTGATTTTGTATTTTCTAAATTTCGCCCAGATATAGTGATTCATGCAGCTGCATATAAGCATGTTCCATTATGTGAGTTTAATCCATTAATTGCTGTGCAAAATAATATAATGGGAACTAAAAATGTTATAGATTTAGCCAAAAAATATGAAACTAAAAAGGTAGTGCTAATCTCAACTGATAAAGCTGTAAGGCCGACAAATATCATGGGAGCTACTAAAAGGGTTTGTGAATTATATGCGTTAAATTCAAATACTAGCTCTACTGAGATTGTTGCAGTTAGATTTGGTAATGTGCTAGGAAGTAGCGGTAGCGTTATACCTAAATTTAAAGCCCAAATAGCAGCCAATGAGCCACTAAGCGTAACTCACCCAGATATTACAAGATATTTTATGCTTGTTAGTGAGGCGTGTCAATTAGTGCTTCAAGCAGCTAGCATTGCAAGTGGCGGTGAGCTTTTTGTGCTTAATATGGGTGAGCCAGTTCGTATCGCTGATATGGCTAAAAGAATGCTAAGATTAAGCAATAAAGAGCATCTTGGAATCAAATTTGTAGGTTTGCGTCCGGGTGAGAAGCTGTATGAAGAGCTTTTGATTGATCCAAATGATGTAGCAACTAAATTTGAAAGTATCTTTGTAACCAAAAGCCAACCATATGATATCGATCTATTAAATAGTCAAATTTCTGATCTATTACAAAGTCAAAACGACGCAGAAGTTGAACAAAGATTAAAACTTATCGTGCCTGAGTTTCATCATAATAAAAATAGGAATTAATGTGATTTTTAAAGAGATTGAAGAATTTAGCGAGATACGCTATAAGGCTAGAGCCTATTTATGCCATCTTTTAGATAGAAATATACCAAATAATCTCCCTGGTGTAAATGTTCAAAGCATTAATGATGGTTTTGATAAGATCGCACATGAGGTTGATAGCTTTGATGCGTTTTATATATTGGATAAAAATGGAATTCAACTAGATAATACCATAAGTCTAGATTCTAAAAATATATCTGGTAAGGGAATGAATAGAAGTAATAAGGCGTATTATTATAGATGTGTTCGTGAGAAGCGATGCGTACTAACTGATCCATATCCATCAAGCCTTACTAATCGCCTTTGTGTTACAGCTTCAATGCCTATATGTAATGATAAAAAAGAGTTGCTTTATATAGCATGTGTGGATATTGGGTTAAAAGAGCTTTTGGCTATGATTAGTCCTAGTTCTGTAGATGGAATATTTGGCAAATTTACAAAGCTTATATATTCTGTTTTTTCTATTGCTCTTTTTGCGATCTCATTGGTTTTATTTGTTTATGGTATAAAGAGCTTTGTATTAAAAAGCTTTAATGAGATTAATATTAGTGAGGTTTTTGAATCTACTATTGTGCTTACTTTAGCACTTGCAATATTTGATCTTGTTAAGGCGATATTTGAAGCTGAGGTTTTAGGTCGGCCAAATCACCATCAAAATGGCGGCAGTAGAACAATGGTAAGATTTATAGGGAGTATTATTATAGCTTTAGCTATTGAATCTCTTATGTTGGTATTTAAATTTGCAATTACTGATCCAAGTCAGATATTATATGCGATATATCTTATTGGCGGAGTTGGTTTTTTGATGATTGCACTTAGTTGCTATCTGTTTATTTTAAAAAGGAGTAGTATTGATAGGGATTATTGATTATGGTGCTGGAAATATAAGAAGTGTTCAAAATGCTCTTGAGTTTGTCGGTGCTAAGAGTGAATTAGTAAGCGACGCAGATAGATTAAAAAGCTATGATAAGTTGCTTTTGCCTGGTGTAGGTGCTTTTGGTAAGGCGATACAAAGATTAAGAGATACAAATTTAGATAATGCAATTTTAGAGTTTATAGCTAGTGGTAAGCCGTTTCTTGGGATCTGTCTTGGGATGCAACTTTTGTTTAAAAAGAGCTATGAATTTGGTGAGCATAGTGGTCTTGGAGTGATTGATGGGAGTATTATTAAATTTGATGAATCTAAATTTGATAAGCCTCTTAAAGTGCCGCATATGGGCTGGAATATGGCTAAATTTACTAAACAAAGCAAGATTGTAGATGGCCTTGGCAAGAGTGCTTATTTGTATTTTGTTCATTCATATCATGCTGTTTGTGATAGTAAATTTGCTTTAGCTTATACTGAGTATGGGTATGATTTTGTCAGTGCTGTAGAATATGAAAATGTCTATGGATTTCAGCCTCATCCTGAAAAATCACATGAGAGCGGACTAAGAATAATTAAAAATTTTATGGAGATATAGATGGAAAAATATATGGCAATAGACTTAAAAGATGGCAAGGCAGTTAGGCTATCTAAAGGTCTTATGGATAGTGCTAAAATTTACTCAAATGAGCCGTGGGAGCTAGCTAAGAGATTTAGCGATGCTGGGGCTAAGTGGTTGCATATTGTAGATTTAGATGGAGCATTTGCAGGAGATGCTGTAAATTTAAAAACTATAGAAAAAATTGTAAATGCTACAAATTTAAATATACAAATTGGTGGCGGAGTCCGCAATGAAGAGCGTATAAAAAGCTATTTAAACTCAGGAGTTAGTAGGTTGATTTTGGGTTCTGTTGCACTTAAAAATCCTGAGTTTGTAAAAGAGATGGCTAAAAAATACAGAATAGTTGTAGGAATAGATGCCAAAGATGGGTTTGTAGCAGTAGAAGGATGGGCTGAGGTAAGTCAGATAAGAGCTACTGATCTTGCTAAGCTATATGCAGATGCTGGAGTTGAAGCGATAATTGCCACAGATATTAGTAAAGATGGTATGCTGTGTGGGTTAAATTTAGAATTTACATCAAGCATTGCACAAGCTAGTGGTATTGATACAATTGCAAGTGGTGGTGTGGCAAGTTTAGCCGATTTAGAGACTGCAAGCAAAACTAATGGAATATCTGGGGTTATAATTGGCAAAGCTTATTATGAAGGAAAAATAGCACTTAATGATATTTTTAATAACAATTTTTAACTGTTAAAGTATTTTAAAAGTAATTTTAGATAAAATATCGTCTAAAGTTGAGAAAGGATAGTTAGTGAAGTTATTGGTTGTTGATGATAGCTCTACTATGAGAAGAATTATAAAAAATACACTAGAAAGGCTTGGACATAACGAAGTATTGCAGGCTGAGCATGGTGTAGAGGCTTGGGATATACTTTGCCAAAATCCAGATGTAGGCGTGTTAATTACTGACTGGAATATGCCTGAAATGAATGGTTTAGAGCTAGTTAAAAAGGTTAGGGCTGAGTCTAAGTATGAAAATATGCCTATTATAATGGTAACCACAGAGGGTGGTAAGGCTGAGGTTATTACAGCATTAAAAGCTGGAGTGAATAACTATATTGTTAAGCCTTTTACGCCGCAGGTTCTTAAAGAGAAACTTGAAGACGTTCTTGGATAATGAAAGATAAATATTACGAATTAAAAGTTACATCCCAGCAAATTGAGCCATTAAAAGATCTTGTTTTTGAATTTGGATTTACCTGTATAGAAGAGATCGATAGTGGCTTTATTATTAGGGATGAGCAGAGCTTGGAAGATACCAAGTGGGGACTTGAAGAGTTTGCTAGTCGCTTGGGCTGCAAAATAACTACTGATTTACAAATCAAAGATAATATAGACTGGATTAATGAATATAAAAAAGGCATAGCTCCGGTTGAAGCCGGTGAGTTTTATATTAGGCCAAGTTGGGAAACTCCAAAAGATGGACTAATAGATATTATTATCGATCCAGCATTAGCTTTTGGCTCTGGTCATCACGAGAGTACAAATTCATGTCTAAAGCTAATTTCAAAATATTCTAAAGGATATAAAAATGCTCTAGATGTTGGTTGCGGTAGTGGTATTTTAAGTATTGCTATGGCAAAGTTAGGGCTAAATGTAAGCGCTTGTGATACTGATGAACTAGCTGTTCAAAGCAGTCTTGAAAATGCGCAAAAAAACAATATAGCTATAGATAAAATTTGGACTGGTTCTATAACTAATAGTAATGAGTCTTATGATATTGTAGTAGCAAATATCATTGCTGATGTTATACTATTTCTTGCAAATGACCTAAAATCTAAGATAAAAGTCGGTGGCATAATAATTTTATCTGGAATTCTTACAAAATATAAAAATAGAATTATAAATGCTTTTAGCGAATTTGAGTTGATAGAGAATTTAACTCAAAATGAGTGGGAGAGTTTTGTATTTAAAAATCAAGGAAAATAATGGAAAATAAAAATCAACCAAATAATAATAGTTTTTTTAATAAAAATCCTATTTTAATGTTTGCGATTTTTGCTGTGGTAATGGTGCTGATTTTTCGTAGTATGAGCCCTGATGAGATGGGAATATCTGGTACGAATTCAAAAAATATCAGCTACTCAGAGCTAAAATCCCTAATTAAATCAAAGCAGATAAATGAGGTTGTAATCGGACAAACTACGATAAAAGCTAGTGGAAATGGTCAAGCATATGTAGTAAAAAAAGTTGCTAATGATCAAACTTTAGTTCCACTTTTAGAAGAGAATAACATCAGCTATGGAGCATATAGTGAGAGTAATTGGCTAAGTGATATGCTATTTTCATGGGTTATTCCTGTATTTATTTTCTTTGCAATTTGGATGTTTTTAGCCAGTAGAATGCAAAAAAATATGGGTAGCGGAATCCTTGGTATGGGAAGTAGTAAAAAGTTAATTAATAGCGAAAAGCCAAAAGTTAAATTTGATGATGTAGCTGGCGTAGAAGAGGCTAAAGAGGAGGTAAAAGAGATCGTAGATTTCCTTAAAAATCCTGAACGCTATATTCGCTTAGGTGCTAAAATTCCAAAAGGTGTGCTATTAGTAGGCCCTCCAGGCACTGGTAAAACATTACTTGCCAAGGCTGTTGCTGGTGAGGCCGAGGTTCCATTTTTCTCAGTTTCTGGGTCAAGTTTTATAGAGATGTTTGTAGGTGTGGGCGCAAGTCGTGTTAGAGATCTATTTGAAAATGCTAAGAAAGAAGCACCTGCTATCGTATTTATAGATGAAATTGATGCTATTGGTAAGAGTAGGGCGGCTGGTTCTATGATGGGTGGTAATGATGAAAGAGAGCAGACTCTAAATCAGCTTTTAGCTGAAATGGATGGATTTGATAGCGATAAAAGTCCTGTAATAGTTCTAGCAGCAACCAACCGCCCAGAAGTTTTAGATGCGGCACTTTTAAGACCAGGTAGATTTGACCGCCAAGTTTTAGTTGATAAACCTGATTTTAAAGGGCGTGTTGATATATTAAAAGTACATAGCAAAGAAGTCAAGCTTTCAAATGATGTAAATATGGATGAGATAGGTCGCTTAACTGCTGGTTTGGCTGGAGCAGATTTGGCTAATATCATTAATGAAGCTGCTCTTTTGGCTGGCCGTTCTAATAAAACTAAAATTGATCAAAAAGATCTAGTTGAAGCAGTTGAGAGAGCAATTGCAGGTTTAGAGAAAAAATCTCGCCGTATAAATCCAAAAGAGAAAAAGATAGTTACATATCATGAGTGCGGACACGCTTTAATAGCTGAAACTACAAAAGGGGCTGATAAGGTTACAAAAGTATCGGTAATACCGCGTGGTATTGCAGCTTTAGGTTATACGCTTAACGCCCCAGAAGAGAATAAATTTTTAATGCAAAAACATGAGTTGATTGCTAAGGTTGATGTATTGCTAGGCGGTAGAGCTGCTGAACAGGTCTTTATCAAAGAGATTAGCACAGGTGCAAGTAACGATCTTGAACGTGCTACTGATATTATAAAAGCAATGGTATCAATGTATGGAATGACTGATGTAGCTGGCCTTATGGTATTAGAAAAACAACGCAATGTATTTTTAAATGGAGGCCAAACTCTAAAAGATTATAGCGATGATATGGCACAAAAACTTGATGAGTTTGTAAAGAGCTTTTTAAATGAGAGATATGAAGCAGTTCTTGCTACGCTTGAGCTTTATCGTGGTGCGATAGAAAAAATGGTAGAATCTTTATATGAAGAAGAGACTATAGAGGGCGATAAAGTTAGGGCGATTATTAAAGAATTTGAAGAAGCAAATGGTTTGCCTACTCGCTTAATAGATGTTGAAGATGAGAATTCAGACATTAAAAAAGCAAAAGAGAATCAAGTAGATGAATAATCTAGGAATCATAAGCAGATATGGATATAAATGCATCACTATTTCAGTGGTGCTTTTAATACTATCTTGGATTTTTGATTTTTGGTTTAGTTTTTTTACTATCTTACTTTTAGCTACTTTGTGGGTTTATAGAAACCCTGAAAGACTACCGCAAAGTGAAGATTCTAAAGCTATATTATCTCCTATTGATGGAGTTGTAGAAGATATTAAAAAATGCAATTATAATGGCCGTGGTTATAGTGAAATTTTAATTCGCTCAAGAATCATTGACTGTGGTGTTTTGCGTGCTACTTGTGATATGGAGATATCTGATATTAAAAGGCGTAATGGTCTAAATTTACATAGCAGTGATTCAAACTCAAATTTATTAAATAACCGAGCTACCATAATATCTAAAAATCAAGATATTATACTTCGTATTAGCACTTCAGCACTTACTTCTAAGATTTATTTAGAAAGTATAAATTATGTTAAATCTGGTCGTAGAATAGGCTTTATTAAAGATGGCAAAATCTCTCTTTTGATGCCTTTAAATACGAGAATATCTCTTACTAAAGGTGATAAAGTAAAAGCTTGTAATATTATAGGTTATATAGATGAATAGTAATAATAAATTAATATATATACTTCCAAATTTATTTACAGCAGGTAGTGCATTTACTGGTATTATCAGTATTTTAGCTAGTGCTAATGGCGAATTTGGAAAGGCTATTTTTTATCTTGTAATCTCTCTTGTGCTTGATGGGCTAGATGGTAGAGTAGCAAGATTAACCAAAACCACATCTAAATTTGGTGTTGAATTTGATAGTTTGGCTGATTTAGTTGCTTTTGGTGTAGCTCCAGCTATGTTATTTTATTTTAGTATCGGAAGCGAATTTGGTAGATTTGGTTCACTTATTACGGCTATGTTTGTAGTTTTTGGGGCTATTAGACTAGCTAGATTTAATGTTACAACTAATGAAAATGAACCAAATATGTTTATTGGATTGCCGATTCCTACAGCTGCTATAGTCGCTGGATTTTGGATTGGAATTTATAATAAATATGAAATTTTAATTGGTTTTGAATGGGTATTTATCATTTTAATGGCGGCACTTTCGATACTTATGGTCTCAAATGTACGCTATCCAAGCTTTAAAAAGGTTGATTTTAGTCGTGCTAATTATATTAAAGCTCTCGTAATGCTTGTAATACTATTTTCACTTTTATATTTATATCCTTTAGAATCAGCTACTGCTTTGATTTCTATTTATACTACATATGGTATAATTCGTGCTGTTTGGGCGAGATTTTTTGCCAAAAATATCAAGATAAAGGAACAAAAATGATAGCAAATAGTAAAAAAATTTATATATTTATCTATAAACTTTCTCTCCTTAATCTGCTCTGTAGCTCCTTTTAATAACTCTATGCATAGCATACTATAAAATATATTAAATTTAAGGATAATAAAATGGATAAAAATAAAATTATAATTTTTGATACAACATTAAGAGATGGTGAGCAAAGCCCTGGTGCCTCTATGAATACTGAAGAGAAAATTCAAATTGCTCTTCAATTAGAACGCCTTGGCGTTGATGTTATGGAGGCTGGATTTGCTGCTGCTAGTCCTGGAGATTTTGATGCGATTAATCAAATAGCCAAACAAGTAGAATCCATTAAAGTTGCTAGTCTTTCAAGAGCTCTTGAGCGTGATATAAAAGTAGCAGCCGATGCAATCGCTCCAGCAAAAAATAGAAGAATTCACACCTTCATCGCTACTAGTCCAATTCATATGGAACACAAGCTTAAGATGAAGCCTGATGAGGTTATCAAAAGAGCAGTTGAAGCGGTACAATATGCTAAAAGTTTTGTAGATGATGTTGAGTTTAGCTGTGAAGATGCTGGTAGAAGCGATATATCATTTTTAAAAGAGATATGTGATGCAGTGGTAAATGCTGGTGCTAAGACTTTAAATTTGCCTGATACTGTAGGTTTTAGATTGCCATATGAGATAGCTGATATGGTTAGAATTATGAGTGAATACATCGGAGATAGAGCTATTATATCAGTTCATAATCACAATGACCTTGGACTTGCAGTAGCAAATACTCTAGCAAGTATTAAGGCTGGAGCAAGACAGGTAGAATGTACTATTAATGGTTTGGGTGAAAGAGCTGGTAATGCAGCTTTAGAAGAGATCGTTATGGCGATCAAAACAAGAAGCGATGAATTTAGTGGATTATATACTGATATCGTTACTAAAGAGATATATGCTACAAGTCGTTTAGTAGCTAGTATTACAGGTATAGAACCACAACCAAATAAAGCAATTGTAGGCAAAAATGCCTTTGCTCACGAGAGTGGTATTCATCAAGATGGTGTGTTAAAATGCGCTCAAACATATGAAATAATCAAAGCTGAAGATATAGGAGCAGAGAAAAATGCTCTAGTTTTAGGTAAGCATAGCGGTCGTCATGCCTTTAAAGATAAGTTAGTAAATTTAGGTTTTGATCTAAATGATGAAGAGGTAAATGAAGCGTTTAGTAAATTTAAATTACTTTGTGATAAGAAAAAAGAGATTTTTGATGATGATATTAGAGCACTTGTAAGTGATGAGATTATCAAAATCCCTGAGATTTATACAATCGAAACTTTAAGCACTAGCTCATGTAACTCAGGCCATTCAAGTGCAGCTATTAGTATTAAATTTAATGGTGATATTATTAGTGATGCAGCTCTAGGCAATGGTACGGCTGATGCAATATTTAAGGTAATTGATAGAATAAGCAAGGTTGCTGGAGAGCTAAAAGATTATAAAGTTTCAGCCGTATCTCAAGGCAAAGATGCTCTTGCTAAGGTTACTGTAAAGGTGGCCTTTGGTTCTAGTGAGCCTCCATTTATAGGTCATGGTTTAGATATAGATACTATGATGGCAAGTGCTAAAGCCTATGTAAGTGCTTTAAATAGCTATTTAAGTATGAAAAAATAGGTTTAAATTTGAATTTGGCTACTCTTTTAGCCAAATTCACTCAAAAATTAAATTTACCCACTAAAATACAACATATTTAACTAAAAAATCCGATATCTATAATAAACTTCTAAAAGGAGAAAATATGCAAATAAATGGCACAAATAGCTTAGATTTTTTAAGCATTAATCCAAATTCGAAAGATAGCATTGAAAGAATTAAAGAAACTGCAAGCAAGATTGACGCAAGTGAGCTAACAAGAGGCTATCATATGCAGTTTATGCAACAAAGCTTTGAATTATCAAATGGTAATTTTAATATGCAAGTTGGCTTTATGAGTCTTAGCTTTGGGTTTAATAATCAAGATAATAGCGCAAATAATTTTACTAAAGAATTAAAAGATTTACTAAATCAAAATATAGATATTACTGGTTATAGCGGTAAGCCAATTGGCGACCTAAGCCCACAAGAGGCAAGCAACCTAATAAGCGATAGTGGATATTTTGGTATTGATAATACTGCAAATCGCATAGCTGATTTTGTTATTAATGGGGCTGGAGATGATGTAGAAAAGATGAAAAGCGGCTTAGAAGGGGTCAAAAATGGCTTCGCTCAAGCTGAAGCTATGTGGGGTCAAGCCTTGCCAGATATCTCTGAGCAAACAATGAATAAAACTCTAGATAGGATTAATCAAGCCATTATGGAGCTTAGCGGTAATGCTATTAATGTTACTGCGTAGTCTATCCTTATTTATATTACTATTCTTAGTAGCTGGATGTACAGCTGCTAAGAATCATACGGAAATTGCTAAAAACAGCTATATAAAAGGCATTGTAACTTCAATTAGTAAAGTTAATAGCGGTTATATTTATACTATTGAATCTACTGATACTAGCAATGGTAAGCTCATATCAGCTCAAGGATTTAGCTCTAAGCCTTGCAATGTCGGTGATTTGGTATATGCTAGATTAAATGGAGCTAAATTTGACTATTTTGCTGTTTTGGTTACCGGATTTGAGCGAGTGCAAGAACCAGCCATTATCAAAAAACATCACAGAACCAAGCAAAATCTTACAGTAGATAGTATTCCAGTAGTAGAGAGTATTGAATTTTAATAAATTTATAT
>SAMEA3663025__coassemble_53_pt1 | contig 12840 bp, 15 predicted proteins | sample SAMEA3663025__metabat2_high_PE_005 | metagenome-assembled genome bin SAMEA3663025 (sample SAMEA3663025) | pig gut metagenome | biome: pig gut; feature: pig-associated habitat; material: faeces | place: France | collected 2012 | reverse complement strand
CTAAGACTTGGATTAAAGCCTTTTGGAAAGGCTATTTTATACTTTTGTGGCATTTGGATTAGCTCTTTGGATTTTAAATTTGGCCTTAGAAGATTAGCCAAAAATACCCCCTCTCTAATCCCAACACCGCTAGTATAAACCATCCTAGCTTTTAAATTTTTAGCCGCAGCACTAAATATCATCGCACCTTGCCTAATAGTATCAAATCGATCTTTTTTAATGGCTATATTTTTTAAATCAAATTCCTTATCTGTAGCAATTTTACTAATTAAATTCAGATAATTTTTATACTCATAAGTAAAATTATGGACTAATCTAATTGGATGATTTTGCAACTGCATAATCGCACCCGATATCGCCCTTAAACTCCCACCTATTGCTATTATATTTTCATTTATAAAGTGCGATGGAATTTGAGCAATTATCTCTTGAGTAAATTTAATTGCTCCATCTATATCTCCCTTATCAAAAAATAGCTCTTTTAATCTAACTGTACCGATATCAAGCGAAATGATATCTACGATTTTGCCATCTTTGATTTTAGCCAGCTCAGTCGAGCCGCCTCCAATGTCAATCGTAGTAGCCTCATTTAGAGGGCTAAGTAGATTTAGTGCTGCAAGCCCTCCATAAAAAGCCTCCATATCTCCACTTATCACTCGCAAATTTAATCCTAGCTCTCTTTTTACCATATTAATAAAGATATTCGAATTTGGTGCGTCACGCAAAGCTGAAGTACCGGTACATAAAACCTTACTAACCTTATAAATTCTCAAAAAATGCTTAAATTCACTAAATGCATGTAAAACATTATCCATTGCTTGAGGCTGCAATACTCCACCACGCTCATAAGCGCCCTCTCCAAGACGTACCTTCACCTTATACTCACGAAGAATAAAAAACCCAAGCCTACTAGTTCGTTCAAATATCGCCATTCTAGCCGAATTTGATCCAAGATCAATAACTGCAACTCTTTTTGACATTAAATCTCTTTTAAATTTATTTTTTATATTTACTATTTCGTATAGGTAGCGTTAGCGTCGCTATCGTTCCACTTCTATCTATGCGATTACGCAGTTCAATCCTTCCGCCAAGTGCTTGTGCTGCTCCCTTAGCTAAAAACAATCCAAGTCCAGCCCCGCTGCTATTTCCATAGCGCTTAAATGGAGCAAAAAGATCCTTGCTCTCATCAATTCCAATCCCTTCATCAATCACACGAACGATAAATTCACCGTTTGCGAGTGTAGAATTTATCTCAATCGTGGCACCTTTTGGAGAGAATTTAATTGCATTTTGGACAAAATTTTGCAATACATGTAAAAATAGAGTTGGCTGGATCATAATCTTAAGACTATGAGGGCGCAAATTCATTCTAATATTTTTATCATCACCTTTTGCAAGAATTAAGAAATTATTACCAATCTCATTTATATAAGCAATCATATCAGTCATCACTGGCTGTTCAAACTGTGCGCCTTCTTGTCTACCAATCTCCAAAATTGAGCTAATCATTTTATTCATCTGATTTATAGCTTCATTATTGTTTTTTAATGTATCAATATATTTTTGAGTATCACGCTCTTTAATAAGGGTAACTTCGTTTTTAGTTTTCATTACTGCCAGTGGTGTTTTTAGCTCATGCGCAGCTCCAATAAAAAGCTCCTTTTGATACTGTACAAAGGTCAAAATCCTACCAATTAATCTATTTACTCCATCACCCAAAGGCTTAAATTCTACCGGCAATTCATCTGTCTCAACTTCTTGAAGAAATCTCTCATTTAACTGCCCAAGCTTTAGACAAAACGAACGAAGAGGCGCTAGCAACATTCTAGATAGAAATAGCGCATAAAATAAAATTAAAAATATTGCTGTGGAATTAATGATTAAAATATCAACTAAAATTTGATCTACTATTAAACTATATTCGCTAGTATTTTTAGTTAATACTAAAAGACGGTTTTGATATGGATAATATAGCGTTAAATATGTAGCATTAATATCTTTAGTTGAGACAAATTCAGGCCGAGTGAGATTATCGTCATTTAAGACTATTTTAATTAGATCAAAATTACTATTTTTATACTCAAGACTCTCATTCTCATTCATTGCAGAGATATTCTTAGCCTCCAAAGTTAGACTTTGGACTATATTTTCAAAGATTGTAATCTTAATATAGTGGTATAACATCACCGAAAATATAATAATTAGCATCGTAGAAGCCGATGCTAATTGTAGGGCAAATTTAGCCCTTAAGCTTTTTTGGGGAAGCAAAATCTATATCCACGGCGTCTTACTGTTTCAATTGTGGAAATATTAAGTGGTTTATCCATTTTTTGGCGAATTTGATTAATAGCAACTTCAATTACATTTGGCGTAACTAACTCAGGCTCCTCCCAGATAGCATCTAAAAGTTGTTCTTTGCTTACAATCTGGTCGCTATGGCGTGCTAGATGAGTTAAAACCTCAAATGGCTTACCTTTTAATTCAATTTCTGTGCCTTGATATGTAATCTTTTCTTCATCTGGATCAATTGTTAAATCATCAATTTTAATCACATTTGTACCGCCAAAGCGAAGTCTAGCCTCAAGTCTAGCAACTAAAATATCAAAATCAAATGGCTTTTTAATATAATCATCAGCACCAGCTCTAAAAGCTTTTATTTCACTTTCTTTATCATCTTTTGCTGAAATAATCACTACAGATGTGCGTGGAGATTTTTGTTTGATAACATTAATTAAATCAATTCCATCACCATCTGGAAGCATAAGATCACTAAGCACAAGATCATAATTGCGAATACCAATAAAATATTCTGCATCATTAAAATTTTCAGAATTATCTGTTTGGTAGCCAAACTCTTGCAAACCTTCGGCTATAGTTTTGCCTAGCGTAGTCTCATCCTCTACTATCAAAATTCTCATTAGCTTTTCCTTAAAAGTAAAAAATTTAATGCGAGATTATAGCAAAATTTAAGCCAAAATTCAAGAAAATTTAAACAATTTTTAATAATTCTTTATTATTTTTGCACCTACAGTAGCATTTTTAATAATTTGAGTTTTGGAAATTTTCATATAAAAACTATTTAGACTTGGGTAGTTTTCTTTGAATTTAATAGAAAAATACTCTAGTGCATCCTCTATTTTATAAAATTTTTGCTCTTTAAATTCACTTTGTGTAACTTCACAGACCTTAGCATAATCTATAAATTCATCAGCGCTAAATTCCATATCAATACAAACTCTTTGAGCTTCGACTCGTTCAAAATCTAAAAGACCAATTATTGTATCAAACTCAAGGCTATCAACAAAAACACTAATCAAATAACCTTGCCCTCAGAACCACTTAATAGGCGCTTGATATTTGGCATATGCTTATAAACTACAATGAATGCAATAATTAAAATTGGTGCATGCGTGTTAATTTCAGGTATATCATAGTGGAATATAAATGATGATACAACCATTGCAAGAAGCGCTATAAGCGAAGCTAAACTAGAAATCTTAAGCACTTTACCAGCAATAAACCATACAATAACAGCAATAATCAACTCAAATGGTAAAAAACACGCCAAAACACCAGCTCCAGTAGCAATTCCCTTGCCACCTTCAAACATCAAATATGGTGAAAAACAATGACCTACAACAGCCAAAACTCCCATCGCCCAAAGAGTAGCTATGTCAAGTTCAAATATAAATTTACCAACCAAAATAGGTATTACACCCTTAAGCGCATCAAACACAACAGTTAAAATAGCAAGTTTTTTAGCAAGCGCAGGATTGCTTTGTTTAATTACTCTTAACACATTTGTAGCACCAATACTTTTACTGCCACTTTTTTTAATATTTATTCCACCAAAAAGTAAGCCAAAAAGTAAACCAAAAGGCACTGCACCAATTAAATAAGCAACTAAATAGGCTATTAAATTCTCATTCATATCAACTACTTTCCACCAAAATAAAGAAGCGCTGAACCCCAAGTAAATCCACCGCCAAAAGCATCAAGTAATATTAATGAGCCATTTTTAAGTCTGCCGCTTTCATAAGCATCGTTTATTGCCATAGGAATAGATGCCGAGCTAGTATTACCATACTTTTGCACAGTTACAACACATTGAGAATCACTAAAATTTAATCTTTGTTTTACGGCCTCTATAATTCTTAAATTTGCTTGATGCGGGATAAAAAGATCTATATTATCTGATGGAATTTGGTTTTTCTCTAAAATATTAACCACATCTTTTGTTAGAGTATTTACGGCGATTTTAAAAACATCGTTACCAGACATTTTCATAAAATTTAGTCGATTTTCTATAGTATCCTTATTTGCAGGATTTACAATAGCACAACCCGGAGTTATTAATAGCTCACCTTTGCTTCCATCGCTTGAAGTATGTACATCTAAAATTGGATTGTTATCTCTTGCGCTAACTACGGCTGCACCTGCTCCATCACCAAAAAGCACACAAATACTACGATCACTCCAGTCCATAATCGCACTAGTTTTCTCAGCTCCAATAATCAAAATATTTCTCTTAGCACCGCTTTCAATCATAGATTTAGCTAACTCTAAAAGATAGATAAATCCTGTACAAGCCGCACTAATATCAAAGGCTGTTACATCTTTTAGGCCTAGTTTATTTGCGATCACGCAAGCAGTTGAAGGCATGCAAAAATAGTCTGGTGTAATAGTAGCACATATTACAGCATCAATATCACTCTTATCTAATCCTGAGCGCTCCAAAGCTTGCAAAGCCGCCCTATAACCTAAGTCGCTTGTAAATTCATCCTTAGCGATACGACGCTCTTTAATTCCAGTACGCTTAGTTATCCATTCATCGCTAGTATCAACTATCTTTTCTAAATCATAATTTGTAAGAATATCTTTAGGAGCATAAGCACCAATTGAAATTAACGAAGCTTTAGTCATTTTGCAAACTTTGTAAGCTCATTTAAAATAACCTCATTTATACTAGATTCTGAGAATTTAAGAGCTTGGAATATTGCATTTTTAATAGCTTTTGAACTTGATTTACCATGGCTGATGATTACACAATCTTTTACACCAAGAAGTGGTGCGCCACCATATTCATCATAATCAATCTGGTTCTTAAGCCCTCTAAATACACTCTTCATCAAAATTGCACCTAAAATTGCAAGTGGTGATTTTTTAACACTTTGTTTGATAATTTTAGTAATTGCACTAGCAACACCTTCGCTGGTTTTTAATAAAATATTACCAACGAATCCATCGCAGATGATAACATCAACACTTCCATCAAAAATTTGATTACCCTCTACATTTCCGATGAAACTATCGAGTTTTTTAAGCATTTCAAATGCATCTTTTGTAATTTCATTACCTTTGCAATCCTCTTCACCGTTGCTAAGTAGACCAATTCTAGGATTATCAATCCTCATAATCTCTTTAGCATAAGCATAGCCCATAATAGCAAATTCAAATAAATTTTCTGCCTTACAATCAACATTTGCACCAACATCTAAGACCAATGTTTTTTGATTAGCCTGTGTTGTAGGCATTAAAGTAGCAATTGCTGGCCTACTAATACCCTTTACTCGTCCAAGACGTAAAGTTGCTAAACTCATACTAGCACCACTATGACCGGCTGATACTACTGCTTTACAATCTCCACTACGAACCAGCTCGACAGCTTTAAATATCGTACTTTCTTTACGTTTTAGCGCATCAGTAGCACTCTCATCCATAGCAAACACTTCGCTAGATTGAACAAAAGTAATAAATTTAGAGTATTTATGTGGAATAAGGGATTTTAGCTTACTCTCATCACCTACTAAATAAGCTTGAAACTCTCTTTGTTTTAAAGCTTCAATAACTCCAGCTATAATTGGCTCAGCACCAAAATCCCCGCCCATAGCGTCAATTGCTATTTTAATCATCGTTTATATTAGTACTCGCCAGTTGTTCTATTTACACGGTGAGGCATTTTCCAGCTGCCGTCTTTATCTTTTACCGGCATTGGTAATGTAACTTTATAGTGGGTTCTACGCTTTGCAGCTCTTGTATGACTCACTCTACGCTTAGGTACTGCCATTTTACTCTCCTTCTAAAATTTTACACTTATCACAATAAAAATAATCGCTTTTAAAGGCCTCTAACTCACCAATTAAGATCTCATCTGTATCTATTATACCACCAAAAAATTCTATGGTATTACTTAGTTCATTATCGCTATCTTTATAGATACCATCGCTTAAAATTAGATTTAGTTCTTCATCTAGGCTTAAAACTATATCAGTGCCACAACTATCACAAATATGCTCTAATTCACCGATTAATCTACCGCTGCACTTGGCTAAATTTAGAGTAGTTTTTTTAATACTACCGCTAAATTTAACTCCATCAATGCTACTTTCAAAATTAACTGGTGTAGTAGTTAGCTTATCAAAGCGAATTTTCAATTAAATAACCTTAGCAAATCTCTCTACTAGCAAAGAAAAATGCAATCTCAATTTTAGCATTTTCTAAACTATCGCTACCATGGACTGCGTTTGCGTCAATGCTCTCAGCAAAATCAGCTCTAATAGTACCAGGTGCCGCCTCTTTAGGGTTTGTAGCACCCATTAATTCTCTATTTTTAAGCACTGCATTTTGACCTTCAAGCACCATTACTACCACTGGGCCACTAGTCATAAATTCGACTAAATCATTGTAAAATGGCCTACTAGCATGTACCTCATAAAATTTTTTAGCATCTTCAACGCTTAATTGTACTTTTTTAGCTGCTGCGATTCTAAGCCCATTGCTTTCGAATCTATCGATAATTTTACCGATTACGCCCTTTTTTGTCGCATCTGGTTTAATTATTGATAGAGTTTGTTCCATATCGATCTCCTATTAATCAGGTTTTAAAAATCGTGATTATATCAAAACTAAGCTTAAAAAAATAGTAATCTTTTTTAATTATAGTTAGATTAAGCTACTACAGGGTTTGTACCATCTCTTAAATTGGCACCAATGTCGTCTCTGCTTGGCTGACCTTCTACTATATCACTCCATACAATACATCCATCAGTTGGACAGGCGTTAGCACAGGCTGGTTCATCATTATGACCTACGCATTCAACACATTTATCAGCATAAACATAATAAGTATCTTCACCAGTTGGATTATCTACGTCATCCACAATTGCGCCAACTGGACACTCATCAATACAAGAACCGCAACTAATGCATATATCAGTAATTTTTACTGCCATTTTATACTCCTTAAATTAAATTTAACCCGTAGGTTATCAAATTTAAACTTATATATAACTTAATATAAAATGATAATGATTTTTATTTAAGCTCACTAAGTATATCTAAAACTGATTTTTGAAGCGCTTTATCTTTAACATCAATCTTAAAATATATTTTAGCAATTTTTAAATCACTATTTATAATATTTACACTATCACCAAATGATGTTATACGCATTCTTTTAGTATCTACACCGTTGTTTGCCAGCATTGCAAACACACTATAAGCACGCTCGATTCCTAGCCTATAATCAGCAGTATAATCGCCAAAATCATCAGCATAACCTCTAATATCCACAGCTACAGAAGCTGGAATTTTATTTATAATCATAGATACAATATTGATAAAGTTTATCACATCTGGATTATAAATTTTTGAACTTTGATGATCAAATTTAATGTTTGCTGGTAAATCAATCGCCACTTGATTTTCTGCTTGATCTAGTGTAACTTTATATCTTTCATTATTTACATTTACATTTGTTGGCGCATCATTTTGTACTTGCATTGTAATACTAGGACTATCAAATTCCTTATCACTTCTTGATGGTTTTTTAGTATCTTTTAATGAGTGAGTATCAGGAAAATCAAAAATCTTTATAAATTCAGTCTTTAATGCCTCTATTTTGGCTTTATTGATTGCTGAAATCGCATAAAGTGCAATAAAAAGTGCCAAAAGCAAAGAGAGAAAATCCGCATATGGAACAGCCCATTTCTCACCTGCTGGACACTCTTGTGCTTTTTTCTTTTTTGCCATATTCTACCTTAGTTAAATTGTGAATTTCTTGGTTCATTTTTATCTAGGAAGTTAAATAATTTTGCTTCCAAGCTTCTTGGATTTGCTCCTTCAGCAATACCGATTAATGCTTCTAGGATCATCTCTTTTTCTTTTATGATGTCTTTTGCATTGTTTAGCATTTTATTACCCCACGGAGCAAAAATAGCATACGAACCCATAATACCAGTAACAGTCGCTGTAAATGCCGAAGCAATACCAGCAGCCATCGCAGCAGGATTATCAAGTAGTTGTAATGCAAGCATAAGACCCATAACCGCCCCAACTAGTCCAAATGTCGGGCAGCTCTCACCAGTTCTAATCCAATAATGCGCACACTCGTGATAATATTCTTCAGTTGTCTGAATAGATAACTCTAGATGCTCTTTGACTTCATTTATAGGTTGACCATCAACTAACATATTAAGCCCGGTTTGCAAAAATTCATCTTCAACCGCCATAGCCTTTTGTTCTAAAGACAAAATTCCATTTTTTCTAGCTAGCGTACTATACTCTACTAGCTCTGCAATCCTAGCACTCATATCTACACCAGAGCCTTTAAATACAATTTTTAGCTCTTGAAAAGTAGCCTTGATATATTTTTTGTTTGTAGCAGTCATAGATGAGAACATCGCTGTAGGTATAACAATAAGTACAGAACTAAGATGCAAAACATGCAAAGGATTACCACCTTCTAAAATATCCCCAACCGAGATACTTGCGATAGAAAAAACCATCCCTAAAATAGTAGAAATATCCATAAAGACCCCATTTTAAAAATTACTTAATTATTACATAATTTAACAAAAATTTAACTGAATTTTACCAAAATTACTTTAGATTAGCCCAATTTTTTGCTATATTATAGTTCACGACCAATGGAACATTTAAATTTACAACACTGCTCATAACATTAGCCACTTGTGCTCCAAACTCCTGTGCCATATCATCACTAACTTCAAAAATCAACTCATCATGAATTTGAAGCAACATCTTTGCATCGCCTAACATTGGGCGAATTTTAAGCATTGCAAGCTTAATAATATCTGCAGCACTGCCTTGAAATTTGCTATTTACTGCTTCTCTTTCATACATTGCAACCTGCATAGCTGAGGCATTAGAAAAATCAAAATACCTACGCCTATTAAGTAAAGTCTCTACAAATCCATCTCTTTTGGCGCTATCTTTTATACTTTGAAGATAATCTTGAACGCCACTAAATGCATTAAAATATCTAGTAATATACTCTTTAGCTGCCTTTTTGTCAATATCTAAATTAGCACTAAGTTTATTAACTCCCATACCATATATTAATCCAAAATTTATAGATTTTGCAATTGCTCTATTTTGCTCATTTGACTCACCAAAGATATTTATAGCTGATTGAGCATGAATATCTTTACCACTTTTAAATGCCTCTACAAGTGCTACATCCTTACTAAAATGTGCTAGCAATCTAAGCTCAATTTGGGAGTAATCAAGACTTAAAAGACTATAACCATCTTTTGCTTCAAATACTGCTCTAAACGGCTTAGCATAACTTCCACGAGCTGGGATATTTTGCAAATTTGGATTTTTGCTAGCTAACCTACCAGTTGCTGTACCAGTATGAATAAAACTGGTATAAACCCTGCTATCAGCATCCTTTTGGGCTAAATTTAAAATCGGCTCACAATATGTACTTTGTAGCTTATAAAGCTCTCTATACTCTAAGATTTTAGCGACGCATGGATGAAGCTCTACTAACTCACTAAGTACACTCTCATCGGTGCTATAACCAGTTTTTGTCTTTTTTTTGCTAGGAAGCTTTAGCTCATCAAACAGCACTTCACCTAACTGTTTAGTAGAGTTTATATTAAATTTTATTCCACATAGCTCATAAATTTGAACCTTTAAGCTCTCTAACTGGATATTATTTTTATCAATTAATTCCCTAAGCTTAGATTGATTTACTTTAATTCCGTTATCTTCCATATCAAGTAAAGTTAATATAAAATCAAATTCAATCTCTTTTGCAATTTTTAGCATATTAGGCTCAAGTTTCTTGCAAAAACTGTTATAAAATCTAAGCGTTATCCACGCATCTTCAGCCGCATATTTTGCTGCGCTTTCTAGTTCTACACTAGCAAAGGTTTCACCCTTTTTTACAACGCTTTCAAATTTAATCGTATCATAATCATAAAGTTTTTTAGCTAGTGCATCCATTCCTACACTTGTACTTGGATTATCTAGCCATGCCATTATCATCGTATCAGCATAATTTTTCGGTGGTTTTATGCCAAAATTATTTAGTATAATTTTAAAATCATATTTTAAATTCTGCCCAATTACAAAAGCTGAAAAAATCTGCTCAATTGCCCAAGCTGCCACTTTATAGCTAACCATATTAGGTACACCAAGATAGCTATGATTTATAGGAACATAGTAACTCTTTTGTTCATTAAAACAAAAGCTAAATCCTACAATTTTAGCTTCTCTAGCCTCTATGCTAGTTGTTTCAGTATCAAAAGCAATTAGCGTATCACTACTAATACCCCCTAAAATCCTTTCTAGCTCACACTCATCAGTAATCAAAACCGGCTCAAAACTTAGCTCCTTTACTGACTCATCACTTCTAAGATTAGCTAAAAGGCGATTTAATGAATACTCTTTTAGAATATCTTGTATATTTATAAGTGGATTGTGTTGAGGAAATTTGGCATTTTGTAAATCAGGTGTTTTAAGCCCATCATATAAACTTGCGAGTCTCTTGGAGATAAAAGCACTCTCTTTGCCCTCAAATAATAAATTTTTAGTGCGTTCATTGCGTACTTGATTTAAATTCTCGTACAAATTCTCAATAGTTCCAAACTCATCTAAAAGCTTCTTTGCGCCCTTATCTCCAATACCCTTAACACCTGGGATATTATCGGCACTATCACCAGTTAATGCTAAAAAATCTCTAACCTGCTCAGGATATATGCCATATTTTTCATAACAACCATCCCTATCATATAACTCCTTTTTAGCTGGACTATAAATGCTTACTCTATCATTGATTAACTGATATAGATCCTTATCATGAGTAACTACTTTAATTAATAAATCATCTTGTGGATTATTTTTGATAAAACTTGCAATAATATCATCAGCCTCATATCCTTCAACTCTTAGGCTACATAAGCCCATTCTCTCAATCATATCAATACATATTGGAAGCTGCTCTTTTAGCTCCTTTGGAGCTTCTGAGCGGTTAGCTTTATAATTTGGATCTATATCATTTCTAAAAGTTTTACCTCCGCTATCAAGGGCAAAAACAATATAATCACTATGAAATTCTTGCTTTAAATTTGCTATAAAATTAGCAAATCCATGAATCATTCCGCTTGGTTTGCCATCTTTATTTTTCAAACCACTCATAGCATAATATAGACGAAAAAAGAATCCAAAAGTATCAATTATTGTTAGAGTTTTCACGCTTTCTCCTAAATTTATCACAAATCTTACAAAGGCCGAATTTTTTAGCCATATTTCTAAGTCCTATAAAGATAAAAGCCCCTATATAAATTCCGCCAAAATCCTCTATAAATCCAATTAAAATTCCCCAAAAACCTATCCCTTCAGGCCTTGTAAATGCTAAATATAAACTAAACATAAAAGCACAAGCTAAAAATATATACTTTTTACGCTCTTGTAAATCATAAAAAAATCCAAGAATAAATCCAGGTAACGCACATATAATTGCACGCGCTAAACATATCATTAAAATTACTATAACTTCCATAATCTATATCAAAATCTTACTAGCAACGCCGATAATGGCACTATTTGAACGAAGTATATATGGAGAATTTAGAGCAAATTTAATCCCTATTTTATCTCTTTCATTTTGACTAAATCCACCTTCTGGCCCGATAAAAAGCATCTCTTTGCCCTCATATCCAGATAAACTCGCCCCACCAAAATCAATAAGCGCTACATCGCTTTTATAAGCTAAAAGCTCATCAATACTATTAAAAACCACAATCTCCATGATAGAATTTCTACCACACTGCTGAGAACTACTAATTAAAATCCGCTCTAATCGCTCTAAATTTATCTTAATATTTCGCTGGGAAAACTCACAATATACTAAATTTAAACGCCCTACACCAAGCTCGTTTAGACTTGGCAAGCTCTTTTCTATTACGCTAGGATCAACTACTGCCCACGCTAACTCAAATTTATGCTCTACAAAAGGGATTAATGATTTAAACACTAATTCCAAGCTAGCTCGCCTTCTATCCATACTAATAATCTCATAAATATAGCTATATCCATCTTTTAAATTTCTTATATCTACTCTTTTACCTTGAGTCAATCTAAGAGCTTTTAAATGGCTAAAGCTATCGCCATCAATATCTATATTCTCGCTTCCAGCACCAGCATGATATATAAATTTCATAATACAATTCCAATAAATGTCCCAAATCCAACAATAGCTATTTCACAAAATATTTTTATAGCCATAAATTTCTTAAATTTACCAAATTCCTTATTAACCCTTACTGCTTTTAACCGCTTAAACCCAATCGCACCAAGCGGAATTAATCCTATCCAGCATACAATCATTACCCAAATCGATAAACTCATACTAAAGTGTAAAATAGCCAAATTTAGCATTCCAGTAAAAAATATAAATGCCATAAAAACATAATACATCGGTAAGAAAAGCATAAGTCTTTTAATATAACCAAATTTAGCTGTATCACCGATAAACACAAGCCCTAGATGTAAAACCAACAACCCCAAAAGCATCTTTATAAACCCAAG
>SAMEA3663025__coassemble_225_pt1 | contig 13042 bp, 15 predicted proteins | sample SAMEA3663025__metabat2_high_PE_005 | metagenome-assembled genome bin SAMEA3663025 (sample SAMEA3663025) | pig gut metagenome | biome: pig gut; feature: pig-associated habitat; material: faeces | place: France | collected 2012 | reverse complement strand
ATGAAGATGAGTGTTGCAATGGTGCACACCATGATGAAAACGGTGGCGGATGCTGCGGTAAACACCACTAAGAGTTTGATATGAGAGTAGCTTTTATTTTCCCTGGTCAAGGCTCACAAAGTATTGGTATGGGGCAGGAAATATATAATGAATTTAGCAGTGCTAAAGAGCTATTAGATAGTGCTAGTCAGCATTGTGGGATTGATTTTAAATCCTTGCTTTTTGAGCAAAATGATAAGCTTGGTGAGTCTGAATTTACTCAACCAGCAATTGTGTTAAACTCTTTAATGTGTTTTGAAGCGTTTAAAAGTCAATTAAATTTAAAACCAGAGCTTAGCTTTGGACACTCTTTAGGTGAGTTTAGCGCTCTTAGTGTAAGTGGAGCAATTAAACCTTTAGATGCTATTAAGGTTGTAAATTTGCGTGGTAAATTTATGGCTCAAGATTGTGCAGAAATTGGCGCTGGAATGATGGTGATTTTAGGTCTTAGCAATGAAAAAGTTGAAGAGATCTGTAAAAATAGTAATAAGCAAATTTGGGCTGCGAATTATAATTGCGATGGTCAAATAGTAGTAGCTGGTATCAAAAGTGATCTTCAAGCAACTGTAGATGAGTTTAAATCTGCTGGAGCCAAAAGAGCAATGCTGCTTGATATGAGTGTAGCAAGTCACTGTCCTTTGCTTCAAAATGCTAGTATAAAGCTTGCCAATGAGCTTGAAAATTTACTAAGTGAAGAATTTGCGCCAGTAATTTCAAATGTTACAGCCAAGACTTATACTACTAAAAAAGAGGCTTTAGAATTATTAAAACTTCAATTAACTAGCCCAGTTTTATATCAAAATAGTGTAAAAAATTATGTTGATAAGGTTGATTGTTTTATTGAATTTGGTGCAAGCGTATTAAAAGGAATGAATAAAAAAATCTGCGATAAACCAACATATAGTATCACAAATTTAAGCTCACTAAATGAAGCTTTAGAGGCGTTAAGATGAGAATTGCTATCCTTGGGGCTATGAGTGAAGAGATTGAGTTTTTGTTAAAAGCAGTTGGTGATTATCAAAAGATTGATCATGCTAGAAATTCATTTTATAAAGCACAGTGTGGCGATCATGAATTAGTAATAGCCTATTCAAAGATTGGAAAAGTCAATGCAGCTTTAACTGCAATAATTTTAGTTGAAAAATTTGGTTGCGAAAAGCTGATATTTACTGGCGTTGCTGGTGCTTTAAATGAAAATTTAAAGATCGGTGATATGCTATATGCCACTACTACAGCTCAACATGATTTAGATATTACAGCTTTTGGACATCCACATGGTTATGTGCCTGGAATTAATATTTTTGAAAATAGCGACGAGAAGTTAAATAGCGTAGCTAAAAAGGTGGCTGATTCTTTAGGTATTGGTTTAATTGGTGGAGTAGTTGCTACTGGCGATCAATTTATCTGCAATGAAGAAAAAAAAGAGTGGTTAAAATCTACTTTTAAAGCTGATGCTGTAGAGATGGAAGGGGCAAGCGTTGCTCAAGTTTGTGCTGCTCTTGGTGTTGGATTTTGTATGCTTAGAGCTATTAGCGATGAAGCTGGTGGTAAAGCAGAGGTTGATTTTGATACATTTTTAACTCAAGCAGCAGATAAATCGGCTAAATTTGTTCTAGAAATGGTAAAAAATATATGATAGAACTAAGCAAAAAATTAATTAGACAAGTTGGCCAAACTAACGCTAAGTATAAGATGTTTGAAAAAGGCGATAAGATTTTACTGGGTTTAAGCGGTGGTAAAGATAGCCTTAGTTTGGCACATATTCTTAAGCATTTTCAAAATGTAACCCCTGATAAATTTGAATTTGAAGCAGTAACACTAAGCTATGGAATGGGTGAAAATTATGAATATTTAACCCAGCATTGCAATGCTCATGGAATCAAACACAGCGTAATTGATAGCTCTATATTTGAGATTAGTAAAGATAAAATTCGTAAAAACTCAAGTTTTTGCAGCTTTTTTAGTCGTATGAGACGAGGATATCTCTATACATATGCACTAGCTAATGGATTTAATAAGCTTGCTATTGGACATCATTTAGATGATGCTGTAGAGAGTTTTTTTATGAATTTTACATACAATGGAGCTATGAGAACTCTAGCGCCAAAATATACTGCTAAAAATGGCGTGATAGTGATTAGACCGCTTATTAATGTGCGTGAGCGTCAATTGCGTGATAATGCTACTAGAAATGAGCTTAGAGTGATTGGAGATGAGGCTTGTCCGGCTATGAGATTTGATGTTAAAATGCCACACGCTAGGGATGAAACTAAAGAGCTTTTAGCTACTCTTGAAAAGCAAAATCCAAAACTATTTGTAAGTTTGCAAGCTGCTTTTGAAAATATACATTTAGATACATTTTTTAAGATTAATTAATAGCCAAATAGCTTTTATAGCTATTTGGCTTTATTTACAATTAGCTTTTAAGATTAAAATCTATATAAATTCCAAGTTGTTTATCTTCATCATAAAGCTCTAGACGATAATTCATCACCTCTACTACGCAAGAGCTTAGCACAACTGTACCTATGTAGAGATTGCCTTTATTTTCTAAATTTGCTTTTATAGTTCCCATATCCATATTTAAACCATAAATTCTAGCATTGAGATTTTTATATTGACCATTTAGCCCTTCTACTTTAAGCGTAAGCGGCACCATAGCTTCAAGTGGTCTTGGGTAAAAAGAAAATGCAATCTCTTTTCCTTTATAGGATATATTGCAGTTTTGAGTATTTAAATCGCAAGTTATGTTTGAATCAGCAGAGATCTTTTGGGTTTGTTCATCATAAGAATTTATTATAAAAGCAAATAATGCACCAATGATAATAGCACTTAAAACATATAAAATATTTTTCATTATCAATCCTAATCTAAATAATCAATCAATTTTTTATTAATTTTACTAAATTCAAAAATCCTACTAGCTGAGTTATCATCGGCAAATTTTTTCGCATCTTCATAGCTAGCAAATGGTATTAAATCATCACCACTAAAACTTACTATATTGCTGCCAAAAACATAAAATGCCTCCGTAGCTTCGATAAGCTCTTTTGTTTTATAATCTGTAACATACATCTTTTTAAGCGGCACAACCTCTTTTGGTTTGCTTGTATAAAAGTAGTAAAACATCTGTTTGGCTGAGCTAAATAGTACTTTTTTACCATTTTTATATTCTAAAACTGCAATCCAATCAGGATATTTAAAAACATCTATGAATTTAATAGGACAAGTAGAGTTTGTATCCTTAAAAAACTCATTATCTTTTAAATTTGCCCCAAAAACTATTCCGGTAAAAAGAGCTAAAAGTATAAGTTTTTTCATACTAAATCCTTCTTAGAAAACGAAATATATCCAAATATCATGCAAATTATACCAAGTAAAGTTGGATATAGTGCTGAATATATTAAAAAATTAATCTTGCCAAATCCATCTAAAATAAAGTAAGCTGCTGGACCAATTACAGCTAAATTTGGATCAAATAGACTAATTGCTGCGATTCTAAAAACTTGCATAGGGTTTGCTAATGAGATGGAGTAGATGATATTTTCATTTATTGAGCTTTGCATCATTAGGCCTATTAATGCAAGATCTAAAAATGCTAACAAAAATAGCCAAAATAAAAATGAAAATCCAAGCCCAAGTTCGCTACTTTTAATAAGGCTTGAGATTAAAAATCCAAACGATAAAAAGGCAAAAGATAGCACTAAAAGCAATAAGGTGTAATAAAAAAATACTCCCCAAGGAATATCTACATTTTTAAAAATAGCTATAATAAGCGACAAGATAAGAGCTATAAGTATAGGTAAAAAGACTGTAAATGCACGCCCTAAAGCTTTGCCAAAATAGTACTCTTTAAGCGATATTGGAAAACTAAGAAGATACTCTAAAGCCCCAGTTTCTCTATCTGAGTTTATACTTCGCACAGTTGTGATGAGAATAAAGATTGGCAAGATTATTATACAAATTTGAATAAATAGCAAAAGCATTCTAGTAAGTCCACTAAATCCAGCAACTCTGCTATCAACAACTCCTGTTACAAAAAATATCGCAATTAACCCAGCAAAGGTAACTAAATAAAAGAAAAACCATTTTGAAGCAAATGTCTCTTTTATATCAATTTTTGCTATTAGGATTAAATTTTTCACTATTATACCTCGCTATCTTTAATGATATTGCCTAAATCCATCTCAATAACACGATTTACTATGCCTTGGACCTCACTTACTCTGTGAGAGATAAATATAAGGGTGTGAGATTGGAATTTAGATTTTAATATATTTATAAACTTCTCTCTAGCTTGAGGATCGAGATTGGCAGTAGGTTCATCAAAGAGTATAGTCTTTGAATCTCTTGCAAGAGCTAGAGCGATTAAAACCTTTTGCTTCATACCGCCTGAGAGCTTATAAAATGGCTTTTTATGCTCTTTTTCATAGCTTAAATCTAGCTCTTTTAAATAGTTAATTATATTATTTAAATCTGTTTGGGTTGAGCTTATAGAGTATTCACATAGTTGAGCTACACTAAGTTTAAGGGGCGGAGGAGTTTGCGGAACGAAACTTAGATATCTTAAAGCATTTTTTCTATCTATGATTGGATTGATATTATCTATTAATATAGAGCCACTATCGCAGATTAACTCACCTAATATTGCCTTCATTAAAGTAGATTTTCCAGCTCCATTTTGTCCCATTATTAGAACTTTTTGACCATCTTGAATATTTAAATTTAAGTTATTTAAAATAATTTGAGAGCCAAATTTTTTAGTTAAGTTTTCTATTTTTATCAATATCAATCCTTATAAAAGCTTTTTAAGCCTATTTTCGTAATTTAAAGCATCTTGATGGCACACATCGATACATCTACCACACATAGTGCAATCCCCACTTATTATACTAAATTTCTCTCCTGGAACATCTTTATTTTTAGACTTTGTAATTTCTAGAACTTTTGGGACAATGCAAACATCCATACATACAGCACAGTGATCGCATTTTTCTTTATTCCAGCTAACTTTTATAGCTCTAAATTTAGATAATAATGAATATAATGTTCCAATAGGACAAACATATCTACACCAAAATCTTCTACTAAAGAATACTTCAGCTAAAAATACCAAAACAGCCCACCAAATTGCAGCACTATATCCATATATGATGAATCTTGATACTATACCTACAACATTAAAAATCTCAAATATTAAATATCCACTCACTAAGCTTAAAATCCAAAAAATTATCAAAAATATATATCTGATTTTTGTATCAAATTCTCTTTTTTTGATTATTTTTTTGCTAACTAATTTAGCATTTAATCTCTCAGCAAATTCGCCAAAAAAATTATATGGACAGACCCACGAACAAAAAGCACGTCCAGCAAAAAGCATATAAAAGGCCAAAATAGTAAAAGCCCCAATGAGTAGATTTACAGGTAATTCTGCTCTACTAAGGATAATTTGTGTGGTTATAAATGGATCAGCTAAGTGAAATCCTAGCATTCTAGACCCAGTAATATCACCTTCAATGACTTGAATATCTGCTACAAATGAAAGCACAAACAAAAGATGAATCAAAATCATCGTAAAATATCGGTAAAACCTTATGCTAGGACGCTTTTTGCCATCTTTTGTTGTGGTTATAAAAGTAGAGAAAAAACTAGCATTTGCTACTGTTTGGCGGCCTTGATATTTATTCATGATATTTATTTAAATTTAGATATCTCTTCAGCTAGAATTGTTAAATTCTCATCGCTGACATTATCTAAAAGTCCTTCCATTAAACTATTTGGTATTTTACCAGCTTTATACTCATTTAATCTAGCTAGAATAGCTTCTTTGCTTTTTCCAATAATTGATGGAGCTAAGATTCCAGAGCCATCTTTAGCATGGCATGGTGCGCAACTTTGTAAATATATCTTGCTTACTCCATCGCTGCTTAGAGATACGCTTTGTTTTAACTCTTTAATTTTATTCAACTCATCGCTTGTTTGAAACTCACTTGAATTGCTAGTAGTTTGCGTAACTGGCTTTGGTTCATTTTTTACTGGTTCTTGTGTTGCTTGAGTTGAGCTATCAGAGCTAAACAACATAAAAAGCATTAAAACAACAATTAAACCGCCCAAAAATAGAGCTATTACTTTGCCTATATTCATTTTTTACTCCTAAATTGTTCATTGAATTGGCTAATTTCATTGGCAATATCTGCCACCTCTTTATCATCCATTGATTTTACAAGATCTGCCATTAATATATTGGCTTTTGTTTTAGTGCGATATGCAATTATCATATCATATATCTGCTCGCTTGTCTTATCTAATAGCGATGGACCAATGATTCCATTGGCATAATCATCATGGCAGGCTGAACATTTGGTAATGAAATTTTTACTTAATTGGCCTTTTAGCAAGGCTTTATTTATACTTTGAAGTGGTGGCCTAGTAAAGGCAATAGCGCCGATAGATTTTGTAGTTTCGTTTGATTCGCCAATGCCAAATTTAATATTTTTCTTTCCATCTATATCATATACTATCCATTCATCAGATTTTGTTTGATTAGCACTGCTGCCTTTTTTGATTGTAATTGAGTTTGTAGTAGCTGTTTTGTTTGACTCTTGTGGATCATTTTTAGAATTTGTTTGATTTGAACATCCTAGAAATATTATTGCACTTAGTATAATCGTAATTGACTTTTTCATTTTGATTCCTCATAAATTTCGTTATAGCTTTTTTGTGGTAAGATTTCAATCACTCCAGCAAAGCATACCTCTTGACAAACTCCACATCCTACGCAATTTGACTCTATTTTTACAACCTTTTTTTCATTTAATTGTATAAAACTTATAGCCTCATCAACTGGACAAGAATTTACACATAATGAGCAGCTTTTATCAATATTATCTTCTATAATCTTTTTAGCATCGCTCTCTCTTTGGTTATAGGTTTGGCGATTTAGTAGGATACTAATATCATCTTGACTTACATTTTTATTTAGCGTTGCATAGCATTTTTGTATATCTCTTACTACAGCAACTCCCATTTTAACATCTTTTATAGAGTTTATACTATGGTCTAGTGCGCCACTAGGACAGGCTAATACACAAGGAAATAAATCACATAGATAGCAGCCTCTTTTGCTTGGATTGATATATGCTGAGGCTAAATTTATCCCATCATCAAGCCCCAAAAGTTCAATGCTATGATATGGACAGACTTGAACGCACTGGCCACATTTGATGCATAAAGATTCAAAATTCTTAACACTTCCTGGTGGTCTAAGGTGTAGTTTTGGTTCATAGAATTTATTTATTAAAACTCCACTACCAGCAGCGCATCCAATCGCAGCAATGCTAAAAATGCTAAACTCTCTTCTATTCATGATATGGCTCCATATGCGGACTTGTATCTGTGATTAATAGCTCTGGTTCAGAAAATGGGGCGAGTTTAGAGATGAAGTTTAAAATACTCATAATTGCACTTCCATAAAATAGCCTTAAATTTGGATAGTATTGCCAAAGTGAATCAAGATAGGTAAAATTCTTATACTCTATATCGCCAATTCCATCTTTATCTCTATCAAATCCAGCATAATCATCAAAGTAATTATTACTCCACTCATTTATATCAATTTTAGAACCAGGTGTATCGTTGATAGCAATCTCCATATTACCTATAAAATCATTACGATTAAATATGCTTTTATGCTGAGTAGCATGGAATTGAACTCCAACTGTGTTGTATAGTATCTGATTATCTTCATAAACATTTGTAGTGCCTGGTTGAAACGGAGATTGGTCTAGATATAATCCTCTAGCATTATAGGCTAATATATTATCTTGTATTATAAAATCACTAGTATCTTTCATACCAATACCAACTCCAAAGGCACCAGTAGAGTTTAAAACTTGATTTTTTCTAGCAGTTGTTCCTGAAGAGAACATAAAAAATATACCAACAGAGTTGTATTTAAATATATTTTCTTCAACTAAATTCTTTCCAGCATACATAAAGTGTAGTGAATATCTGCCATACTCACCATAATTTTTACGAATTTGGTTATTGCTAGAATACCATACCACCATATCTCTGCTCTTGCTTAGATGGTTGTTTTGTACTATATTGTCATGGCTATACCATAGGCGAATTCCATCACCTCTAAGTCCTAAATCAACAGGCTTTGAAGTGATAAAATTATCAACTATTTTAGACCCATTACACTGCTTGAAATTTACTCCAAAAAGTGAATTTTTGATAGCATTGTTGATAATCTCAACCCCACTAGCGCTATCACAACTTATAGCTGAATCAATAGTAGTGTGAGAATTACCGCTATTTTCAATGGTTAAATTTAATATTTTTACATTTGAGCTTGTGATTTTTATCACATCGCCTTTTCCATCGCCTTTAATGATAGCGCTTCTATCTTTTCCATCAATGGTAATTGGCTTATTTATAATGATATTACCACTATAAACTCCACTGCTAAGCTCTATTATATCTCCACTACTTGCACTATCTATAGCATTTTGTAAGTCATTTCCAAAAGTAAAGCTATATAGCAGAGCTATTAAGCAGAGTTTTTTCACGCATTTTCCTTAAGATATTTATTTTTAGAAAATATTGCTAAAATTGATAAAACGCTCATAGTAATCATAACCCAAAATCCTATAGTAGGATATGAATGGGTGGTAAATTGTGCCACTTTGCCATCACCTAGAGCTGTTGGCATAAATGGTTTAATCTTAAATGCGCCCCATTCTTGCATATTATGACCATACCAGTATAGCCAGCCAGCAAATGCACTCATAAATAGTACTGGAGCGATAATTGTAGGGATTAGTAATAGCGAATTTCCTTTACCGTTATAGTATAGATATAGCAACATAAAGATAGTTGCAATAAGCAAATAGTATGGTGCGATTGCTCTTTCTACATTGCCACCATGCTCCATAGGATACATACCTATATAGTGATTGATAGTATTCATTTCATGCACATCACCACTATAACCATCTACATGAAAATATACTGGAATTCCATCTGGAAAGGCCTCTTTAGGATAATTAGGAGCCTCTAAAGATACATACCATATAGGAAGGCTTGGCACTCCAATTTCAGATCTTGTTTCTATCATTTTTGCTAAATCATTTCTAACTTCTGGTGCCATTAGATGATTTTTATATTGAATTTTAGTGTAGAGATTATATATTGGGTATACATAGCTTGGAATCTCAGCACCATTTTTAATCTTATTGGCTACACCATGATATGCAATTACAGGAATAGTAAATCCCACAGTCATTAAAATTAGAGCTAGTATGGTATAGAGTTGATACCTTTTCATTTTTACTCCTTTAATTAAATTTACTATCAGTCCATCTGGGCGGATAGTAAATTTAATTAATGAGGCGGAATCTCCGCCCCATTTGCTAAATTTTAATACAATCCAGCATTTTCATCGATCCATTTTAGATACTCAATTATATCTTTGATCTCTTGGTCAGTCATATGTTGATTTGGCATTCTTAGATTAAAGAAGTTAATCATAGCTTTAACATAATCTTCTTCATATTTGCTAGCTGGATCTTTAATAAAATCAAACACCCATTGTTCGGCATTTTCATGTCTTAGAAGAACACCGGTTAAATCTGGACCTGAGCTTACTTGACCGATAACATGGCAACCATTACATCCACCTTTTAAATAAGCTTCTTCACCACGAGCTTGCACAGCTGTCATAGGTGTAGCAAGGGCTTTTGTTAGGTTGTTTTTAGCTCTTAGACCAACATCAGCAGTTTTAACCATATATTGCCATACTTGATACTCCCAAAGAATAGCGCCATTGACATCGCCTTTTTTATAGGCTTCATCAGCTTTTGCTTTTACTTCAGGAATTTTGCCATATTGATCTAGTGCATCTTCAACAAGTTGTTTGACTTTTGGATATTTCTCAAAGTGTTTCTCTTTTAAGAATTTAACAACGCTTTGGATAACATCATCAGTTGCTTTATTTGTAGCGATTACTTTTTTGTATTCAGCTTCTAATTGAGCTGGGCTTAACTCTTTTAGTTTTGCTTTTTTGACTGATTCATATTTTTTCTTAGGATCTTTAACATATAGATATCCCATCATCTCTAGATGCAAAGCAGAACAAAACTCAGTACAGTAGTAAGGGAATACACCTTCCATATCAGCTTTGAAATTCACGCTTGCAGTTTTACCAGGCTCTATAGATGCATGAACATTATATAAGTCAATTGCAAAGCCGTGAGTCTCATCTTGAGCTCTTTCTAAGTTAGTTAGATAGATAGTAACATTATCATCTTTATTTACTTCTATATGCTCAGGATTTATATGGCTTCTAACAAGAGTAGCATATACAGTTACATTTTTGCCATTTCTCTCGACTCTCTCTTGACCGGCTAGAGTCATACCGACTGATTGCTCACCTGTTCTTGAGTTTGTACCCATTTTGTATGTCATTGCAGGTTTTAATTTACTAGCTGCAATCGAGATAACATCATGAGGTTCACCAAGAGGAATTGGCATATCATAGATTAGCTCCATTTTTGCACCAGTTATATCGATTAATTGGTGATTTTGTGGATGAAGTGGGCCTACTGGATTAAATCTATCAATTGATAATTTATCAAGAGCTAGAGCATATTTGCCAACAGGTTTAGCAGATTTACCTTCCATTGTATCAAGGTGGCCGATATTGTAATGGACATTTACTCTATCTAGAGTTTTTAACTTTTTATAATCCCATTTTACGATTTGACTATCTACATATAGTGAGGTATAAACCACGCCATCTTTAGAATCAAAAGAGTTGTGAAGTGGTCCAAGGCCTAGTTCTACTTGACCATGCAAAGATTTTTGCATATCCAAAATTGGAATTCCAAAAGGATCTTTGCCTGCAAATTCTTTTTTATCTATTAAAGCTTTTATCTTTCTAAAGTCATATACGCTAGCGTGAGTATCTAGCTTGCCGCCTACTAGGATATATCTACCATCAGGGCTTACATCTACACCATGTGGAGATTTTGGTTCTGGAACTAAAAATAGTGCGTTATTAGCTACAGCTACACTAATAGGAATAACTCTGTGGTTATTAATTACTTTGTAATTTTTAGGATCTTTTGCTAGTTTTTCTAGAATTTGCCAGTTATACATATGCATGTAATCAGTGTCATTTCTACTCATACCAGCTTCAAATGGAGGAAGACCCTTTTCAATACCACCAGTATACATCTCTGAGTTAAAGCTATTTGTAAATGCCCAACCCATTGATTCACCCTTACCAGCGTCACTTAAGTCTTGCATATATGGAGGAAGCTCAAGTGAAAATGAAGCTTTTTCATCAATTTTACCTTTTGGATAATCAAATTTCCAAAATGTAATCGCACCTCTATATACAGACTCGTACTCTTCGATTGGATGATAATTATTATCTAATGGAGCTGCGTATTGGCTAGCTTCGATTACATACTCTGTATTTGGAGTAACAAAACTTCCACCGTGTTCGCTTTTCATGATTGGATTTACCACGATTTGAGTGGTTTCAAAATCATGAAGATTGATTACAGCTGTTCTTGGGTTTGCTTTATCATTTATAAATAGATAATCGCCCACATATTCGCCATTTTTTTCAGTGAAATTTGGGTGGTGAGTATCACCCCATGTGATTTCCTTGCCTCTAATAGCACCGCCTTTTAATATAGCCTTACTCTCGCTATCATAGCCATAACCTTGCCATGGTTCTGGAGTAAATACACCTATATATTTGTAAATTCTCATAGATGGGACGCCATATACGATTACTTGGCCACTTTGACCGCCAGAACTAAAGACGATATACTCATCTTTGCGACCACTTGGTTGATATGTTTTAGCTGCTGCTAAGACATCTTTTTCACTCAAGTTTCGCTCTTTCATGATAGTTTCAAGCTCACTAGCACCAAAAAGACTAGATAAGCCTAAGCATAAGCCAGCGCCAAGCACTAATGGCTTTTTGATAAAACTATACATAAAGCTCTCCTTTTATAAAATTTGTATCAATTACTCAATACCAAAATTACAAGAAAAAATAGCACTATTCCATAGTGCAACTTGGCTATTTTTACTAATAAATATATCCAGAATTGAATCATAGCCGATTTTTGTGCTATTTTTTAAATTTAAATTAAAATCATAAATATATAAATTTGAATCCCAATCGCCAATATAAATATTATCTTTATAAATTTTTATTGTGCTTATTTGGTTGTTTGAGATTTTATAAATTTTATCTTTATAGATTATATTGCCATCTATTAGTCCTATGATTAGTTCTTGATTTAAATCCATCATTGCAGTTGGTAAATTTGATGTTTGCATAATTTTGTTGATTGTTATCGTATCTAATTCAACTTTATATATATTTCTATCAAAACTAGCGATATAAAGAGCGTTGTCAATTATATGTGTAGCAGTTATCTTTGAGTTTAGGTTTAAATTTGATTTTTTATATATATTATTAATTGTATCATAGATTATTAAAGTTGCATTGCCAAGAGTAAATATAATCTTATCTTTGATAAAATTTATAGATGTAATGCCATCTATTATATTGGTTTTTGTCGGGTCAATTAGAATTGATTTAACCCCTTTTGGGTTAATTTGTATAGCATAGCCACTATCTAGGCCAATTATAAGATTTAGATTATTAAATTTAATTACATTGATTTTATCAGATTTTATATCTATTTGAGATAGGATTTTGTAGGTTTTAAGATCTGCTATATATAAATTTTTTAGATTACTATATGCTATTTGTGTTTGGCTAACATCTACGCTATTTATATCATCACTAGGTTTTTGCACTAGTTGGCACTTTGCAAAGCCTATTATAACAAATACAAAGATACAAAGTAAAATTTTCATATCTTAATCTTTCCATGCTTATTAATTTTTTATAATGTTAATATAAATTATGTAATTCATAATTATATCATATTTTTTTCTAAATGAT
>SAMEA3663025__coassemble_89_pt1 | contig 13217 bp, 10 predicted proteins | sample SAMEA3663025__metabat2_high_PE_005 | metagenome-assembled genome bin SAMEA3663025 (sample SAMEA3663025) | pig gut metagenome | biome: pig gut; feature: pig-associated habitat; material: faeces | place: France | collected 2012 | reverse complement strand
TGCCATATTTAGACTTCGTGGAATTGGGGTTGCTGACATAGATAATATGTGAGAATGCTCACTAAATTCCTTTAGTTTCTCTTTTTGCTTTACGCCAAATTTATGCTCTTCATCGATTATTATCAGTCCTAAATTTGCACTTTGTACACTAAGCAAAGCATGCGTTCCAATTGCTACAAGTGGTTTGCCATCTTGCAAATCAGCTTGCAAGCGTGATTTATCTTTTGTGCTACTAAATCTATCTAGTCGTCTTACATCAATATCAAATTTACTTAGTCTCTCTTGTAAACTTTTGTAGTGCTGAGCACAAAGTAAGGTAGTAGGCACAAAAAATAGCGCTTGAAATCCACTCTTAACACAGGCAAATATCGCATTCATCGCCACTTCAGTTTTACCAAAACCGACATCGCCGCTTAAGAGCATATCCATAACCTTACCGCTTTTTAAATGACTTAAAATGCTATTTATAGCTCTATCTTGGTCACTAGTGTAGCAAAAGCCTGCTTCCATTTGAAATTTAGCAAATTCAGCTGTATTGGCTTCTATTTTAACACCTTCGATTAACTCACGCTTTGCTGCTAAAGCAATAATTTTGCTAGCAATGATAAAGAGTTTTTCTTTGACTTTTTGCTTAAGCTTTGCAAAACTAGCCTTGCCAAGCTTATCTAGGTTAACTACTGCTCCACTTCCAGCGATGTATCTATCTATCATATCAAGATGCTCTGTTGGTAAAAGCAATCTATCATCATTTTGATAAGTTAAAACAACAAATTCTTTGCTACTACCAAGCACTCTTATTAACTCCAGACCAGCAAATTTACCAATTCCATACTCGCTATGAACGACAAAATCTCCAATCTTTAACTCATCTAAAACAATACTAGCCTTGCGTCTTTTTTGACGTGAAATAGGCTGATTTAGGCTAATTATTAACTCATCTTTGCTTATTAGATTTAGTATTAAGTCACTTTGAATAAAATTTAAATTTAAATTAATATCAAGCCCCAATGCTCTAAAAGCACTCTTATTAGAGCTTAAAATATCTATTTTTTTATCTTTGTGAAAATTAATTAGTTCATTATTTATCTTGCCTTCAAATGGCCTATATGATTTTGCTAAAGGCAAGATTGTTACCGCCTCAAGAGCACTTATATCCATCTCGCACTCATCAAAATCTATATCTCCATCACGCACAGCCTCAAACTGTTCTAAATAATTTATAAATCCATCAATTACCCAAAATCCAAACGAATTTAGATCATGCGTAAGAGAATTTGACTCTATATGCTCAGCACTCTTTAATGCATTCTTAAATTCAGTCTGATCAAGCGCAGCCACATATGGAGTAATAGTGATGCTTTGTTCATCTTTTATACTTTTTTGCGTAGCTGGGTCAAACCTACGAATACTCTCAACTAGATTAATATCAAGCAAAATTCTACACGGCCACTCATCAGCTACGCTATAAATATCAATAATATCTCCGCTAATCCTAATCTCTCCCCTACTTTCGACAATATCAACAAAAGTATATCCATAAGCTAGCATTTCGTTTTTAAAACTATTTAAATCAATTGTATCGGCAAAATTTATATTTTTTACTCTTAATTGATTAGCGCTTGGTAATTTATGTAGGATTGTTCGAAATGGAGTTATTAAAAGTTTATTTGAATTAGAACTTTGCCAAAAGCTGCTTAAAGCTTTACTAATATCTAAAAGCTCACTATTAAACGCCCGTAAATCATCGCCTCTTTTAGCTCTAAAATCAGGCAAAACAAAACACTCACGCCCAGCATAAGTCGCTGCTGCGTAAGCCTTAGAAGCGCTCTTATCGTCGCTTACTATTAATATTTTAAATTTATCCCTATGAGCTTTAAAAAACTCATATATCTTTGCTTGCACCACTTTCCTCTGTGTCAATTATCTCAAAATTCTCTAGCGATTGCATTGAATTTGACTTTTTAAGAGAGCTTTTACCATCAAATTTACCACCATTTTCTATGCTAAAACTACCTGAACAAATATCACCTAACACAAATCCACCACTTAAAATCTCCACTGAATCTGCATCTACATTGCCTTCAAAAATACCATTTACTACAATTTTATTAGCTGATATTATTCCTGTAACCTTACCATTTTTACCAATTACTACTGTGTTATTTGATTTTATCATACCATCTACATGACCTTCAATATATAAAACTGAACCGCAGGCTAACTCGCCTTTTATATATGCGCCTTCTGATATTATGGTTGTTTCAGAGTTAAATTTGCTACTGCCTTTACCAAAGACTGCCATGTTACTCGCTTCTCCTTTTCAAATATTTCTTCATAGTTTTTTCGACTCCAATTGATAAAATTTATCGGGTCAAGTGGCCGCTGTACAAATCTTATCTCATAGTGCAGATGCGGACCTGTACTTATACCAGTATTTCCACTATAGCCTATTAGATCGCCCTTTTTAACAAACTGTCCCTCTTTTACCACATCTTTTCTAGATAGATGGGCAAATCTAGTCTTAAAGCCAAAATTATGCTCTAAAACTACTAAATATCCATATCCGCCAACTACATTAAATCCCGCCACTTGTACCACTCCATCTGCTGGAGCATACACTGGAGTTCCAATTGGCGCTCTAAGGTCAATTCCTTGGTGAAGATGCTTATGCCCTAACACTGGATGAGTTCGCCAACCAAATGCTGCTGTAATACCGCCATCTTCTATTACCTTGCCATTTGGAATCATTGAAAATATTATATTTTGTTGCTCAACAGTAAGCTTAATCTGCTCTAATCTATCATCAATTGTAGTACTATTTGAGTCATCATTTAGCCCGATTTGCTCTTCTAAAAATGAAATTTTATCTTCTATAGCCATCAACTCCTCTTCTTTGGTTGAAAGCTTTTGTTTTATATTTTCATACTCTATATTTAAATTTTTACTACTACTTATTAGCTCCTCTTTAGTCTCTCTTAGAACATTTGTCTCATCTTGCAAATATCCCATATATAGCCCACCAAGAACAAAAATAAGCAATAAAACCGCAACAACATATATAAAAATTCTCTTTAAAACCTGGCTTAATAAATAATTTCTAGAGCCATTGACATCAGTTATAGTAACAACAATCTTATCTTTCAATCTCTTCCTTAATGAAGTTTTCTACTAACATAAATGAACCAAAGACTAAATATTTCTCATTTTCATCTAAATTTGTAAACTCGCAACATGTAATACCAAGATCTTTGGCAATTTGAGTTATCTTATGTGTAGCTAATTTTCTACTATAGCTTTTATAATTATAAATATGGATTTTACCAATAAAAGGCTTTAAGCTTAATAAAACGCCAAAGATATCCTTATCATCAAAGGCATTATATATTAAATTTACCTCTCTCCAACCTATATTTTGCAAATTTTGAGCTATAGCCTTAGCAGCGTGAGCGTTATGTCCAACATCAATTATAAGATTTGGCTTTATTTTTTCACATCTGCCACGCAAAGTTAAGGCGCCTAAATTTGATATGATTTGGGCTAAATTCTCTATATTTAAAATATTGGCTGCATTTACTGCTAAACTTAAATTTGCTCTTAAAAATTCTGGTAAATTAAATTTAATAGCATAATTTTGAATCTCTTTAGCATAAATTTCACTTTGCTTTATTAATCTTACACTTTTTTGCTTAGCGATTTGATTTGCTAACTCCATACAGGCAAACTCACTACTAATTAATGCTTGATTTTGCATTGAATTAAGTTTAGTTTTAGCAATTTCTTCTATCGTACTACCAAGCATATCAATGTGATCTAGACCAATAGGGGTAAATATACTAAGAGACTTATCAAAGGCATTTGTCGCATCATATTCTCCGCCCATTCCAGCCTCTAAAATTAAAAAATCATACCCCTCAAAAATTACCCCAGCCATCAATGTTGCCCACTCAAAGTAGCTTAAACTCTCTACTATTTCACTAGTATTATTAATTAAACTAAAAATCTCTAAAAGTCTATTATGAGCTAAATTTAATCTAAATTTATCAATTTCTTCAAAACTACTATAAAATCTCTCACTAAAATCAAAAATATGCGGACTAGTATAATGTCCAACTTTTTTACCAGCCCCAGCTAAAATTTGAGCTAAAAATCTACCTGTACTTCCCTTGCCATTTGTGCCTACTATATGGATTATAGGTGGTAAATTTAAGTGTAATTTAACTAAATTAAATATCCTAGGAAATCTAGTATAATCAATCTCATCATAATATAATGGCTTTTTATTTAAAAATGCTTCATAATCCATCAAAGTGCTCGTATACAATTTATCCCCTCATTTTTAGCTGTTTGCAACCCTAAATTTACCCTTTGTAGCATCTCATTTTGACTATTGCACTCTGAGCGTGTAGCAATTCCACAACTTGCACTTACTATTATGTGCTCATCTTTATATCTAAATTTACACCCACTAATATCATTTATCATAATTTCAGCTAACCTATTAGTAGCATTTTTATCTAAATTACCTACTAAAATCACAAACTCATCCGTATTTGTTCTAGCTATAAACTCTCCATTTACACAACGATTTTGTACGATTTTAGCCATTGTAGATAAAATTGCATCTTTGGCATTTGCTCCATATTTTGCTTTGATTTCATCTAGTAAATTTATCCCAATAGCTACAATGCTATAATCAACACCATACTTTACTCTAGCCTCTTCGATATTAGCAAGTTCTATCTCAAAGCTATTTTTATTATTAACTCCTGTTAGCTCATCGGTCTTACTTTGCTCCATCATCTCTTCAAGCTCTTTTATACGCTCTTTTAATCCATTAATTATCTTGCTATCATCGCTAAGCTTTAACCCCATAGCCGAAATTTCACTACGAAGTGAATTTGATGTATTTTGTAGTTTTTGTCTAATAGCATTATATTCATCATAGCTAGTTATGCTATTTATCTCAAAAATCGCACCATCAAGACTGCTGCCATTATCTAAAAGAGTATTAGCAAAATCTTGAATTTGTTTATTTAAATTGTTTAAAATCTCATCTAAGGCGCTAATTTTTTGTTTTATCTCATTTTGGTCTAATCTTACACGCTTTAAAATACATTTTTTAATATCTTCTTCCATAGCTTGACTAGTTAATAAAGCAGGATTAGATCTTAAATGCTCACTTACTCTAGCTATATCATCATCTGCACCAGGCGCAATAGATGGTACAAGAGCAGCAATTAATAACTCGCAGTAAGATAGATATTCTAAATTTTTCTCTTTAGTTTTATATTTAAATTTCTCAATTTTAGAAATTATGGTTTCTATATCATCACTTTGTTTGATTCCATATTTTTCAAGTCGCTTTATGTAATTAGTATCAAAATGGCTAACAAACTCAAACCATCGGTCTCTGATTAAATTTAAATTCTCAACATTAATTGTTCCATTTAGCATAGAATAGCTTGAATTAGCTAGTTCTTTAGCCTTATTATTGTGCATTAAATTTATAGCATGCAACACTCGTTTTAAAAGCATTGTCTGGGCTTGACTGATTTTAGCTATATCATTTAGATTAGCACGATTTAACCTAAAACAGATAAAAGCAAAAAGCTCATCAATGCTTTTTACATTTATCTTTTTTATCTCATCTTGGTAACTCTTATCTAAGCGAGCAATATAGCCTTCAAGTCTCTTGCACTCATTTGCACTCAGCCCTCGCCTAGCTGCAGCCGCACAAAATAACTCATGATAGTTATCTGGAGTTAGAATAATATTCTTATCACTCGCCTCCTTAAATACATCTTTGATAACATCAGAGATTAGGCTTGCCATTTAAAAGACCTTGCATAGCTAACTTACTTACAAACTCGTCAAAACACTGCAAAGATGCATTTGTAATAGCATCAAATCTCTCATTATCGCTAATAACACTATCGGTAAATCTTCTATCATTTAGTCGCTTTGTAACTCTAAAATCATAATCTCCGCTAGTTAAAATACTCTTTATTGAGCCATCTTTTTGCTTTAATCTATATTCCATTACTAAATTTGCTTTATATGCTGTAGCATATCCAAATTGATCATATGATATAGCTGAAAATGTAAGCGATTTAATAGAAGCTATTATTATGCTATCAGCATCATTTTTATCTACTAAATTTGCACCTAGGCGCCTAAGCATTGCTGATTTTATACCATCTTTGATAACCACAGTACTCTCAGGATCAGTTTTGCTAATTATCACATCAACCCAAACGCTGCTGCCTATAACATCTCTAGCTGCCACGCTAGATGGTTTGTAGCCACAACCTACAATAAAAAAAGCTAGCAATAAAATGGCAATTAATCTCACTCTATCCCTTTATAACGATATTTACAAGCTTATTTGGCACATAAATTTCTTTTATAATCTCAGATGAGCCAATCCACTTAGATGCAGCGATTTTGGCTTGATTTATGATCTCTTGGTCGCTTAAACTCTTATCTATCTCTATCTCGGCTCGTCTTTTGCCATTTATGGTGATAGCTAAATTTATAGTATCACTCTCAAAAACTTCACTTTTAAGCTCGATTTTTCTAAGATTTTTAAGCCCAAATAACTCACTACTAAGCTCCCAAGAGACATGCGGGATAATAGGCTCAAGCAAACTTAAAATTATATAATACCCCTCCGTCCATATATCTTTGTTTTGTTGAGCATTTAGGGCATTTAGAGCCTCCATACAAGCAGCGATTAAGGTGTTAAATGTAAAGCTACTCTCAAAAACCTCGCTTGATTTTTTAAGTGCTTCATAGACTTTTAGCCTTGCGTATTTCTCATCTTTGTTTAAATTTGCGTGATTTATAGATGGGATTTGCTCTGTTTTATAGGCATTTACACTTCTATCACAAAGTCTATTTATAAACTTAAAAGCACCCTCAACAGCGCTATCATTCCACTCAAGCTCCTTTTGTGGTGGGGCTGCAAAAAGTATAAATAGCCTTGCGGTATCAGCACCATATCTATCTATAATCTCATCTGGATCAACCGTATTTCCCTTGCTTTTACTCATTTTAGCGCCGTCTTTTAAGACCATACCTTGAGTTAATAAACTAGCAAAAGGCTCACTATCACGCAAATAGCCAAGATCTCTTAAAACTTTTTGAAAAAATCTAGCATATAAAAGATGAAGTATAGCGTGTTCTATCCCGCCGATATATTGATCTACACTCATCCAATAATCAACACTTTTTTTATCAAAGGCTACCTTTTCCCAAGTTTTCTCATCACTTGCATATCTAGCAAAATACCAGCTACTTTCAAAAAATGTATCCATAGTATCGGTTTCTCTTTTAGCTTCACCACCGCATTTAGGGCATTTACAATTTTTGAAATTTGGATGCTTGTCTAGCGGATTTCCCTCACCTGTGATACTCACATCTTCAGGCAATAAAACAGGCAAATTCTCAATACTCTCACACACAACTCCGCATTTATCACAATGCACTATAGGGATCGGCGCACCCCAATATCTCTGTCTAGAGATGCCCCAATCTCTTAATTTATAGTTTGTAACCTCTTTACCGCTACTGCTATTTTCAAAGTAATTTATGATAGTTTTATTGGCCTCATCATAATCCATATTATTTATCATATCTGAATTTATATGCTTACCACTCTTTTGAGTATATGGCAACTCATCGCACTCTATTATCTTTTTGATAGGTAGATTAAATTTAATAGCAAACTCATAATCCCTCTCATCATGAGCAGGCACCGCCATCAAAGCCCCATGACCATACTCAGCCAAGACGAAATTCGCACACCATATCGGCACTAGCTCTTTGGTTATCGGATGGATAGCATTAATGCCTAGATAGACCCCATCTTTATCGGCTATTTGGCGCTCTTTTGGACTTTGATTTAGCATAAATTTGATCTTATCTTTTATCTCTTTTGGGGTATTATCACTATTTAAAATCTTTTTTGTAAGGCTATGCTCTGGCGCTAAAGCACAATAACTAACCCCATAAATAGTATCAGCCCTAGTAGTAAAGACCATAAATCCATCTTCACTAGCAATCTCCTTGCTACGATCATCAAGCTTAAATTCAAACTCAAGCCCACTACTTTTACCTATCCAATTTTCTTGCATAGTGATAACTTGATTTGGCCATTTGCCATCTAAATCTTTTAAACACTCCAAAAGCTCATTAGCATAATCTGTGATTTTGAGATAATATCCTGGCATCTCTTTTTGGATTACATCGTGGCCGCATCTCCAACATTTGCCATCTTCTACTTGCTCATTTGCCAAAACTGTTTGGTCATTTTCACACCAATTTACCACAGCAAATTTACGATATACTAAGCCTTTTTCATACATTTTTATGAAAAACTCTTGCTCCCATCTTGTATAGAGTGGATCACTAGTAGCTAATAAGCGATTTTTAGAAAAGCTTAACCCCAAGGTATCAAGCTCTTTTATCATATATTCTATATTTTCATAGGTCCATTTTTTAGGATGAATTTTATGCTTTATAGCAGCATTTTCTGCTGGCATACCAAAGCTATCAAAACCCATTGGTTGAAGAACATTAAACCCCATATTTCTATAATACCTAGATAGGGCATCACCTATAGCGTAGTTTCGCACATGCCCCATGTGAAGTCTGCCACTAGGATATGGAAACATAGATAAAATATATTTTTTAGGCAAGCTATAATCATCTTTTGGCTCGCTATAACCGCTATCTCTCCAAGTAGTTTGCCATTTATACTCTATATCTTTAGCTACATATTGCATTATCTATCCTTAAAATTCATCTCTAGTTTTATACGCTTCTATCAATATCAAAATAATAGAAAATATATTTGCCAAAATCGCACCTATAACTAGCGTATATACCATACTTTGGCTATAGCCAGTTATTAGTAATACAAAAGCAGGAATTAGGTGTAAATCAGCCACCAATGAACTAGCAAAAAGCTCCGCTGCGAGCAAATTTCTCACTCCTACTTTTAATAGAGTTGAGATCAAATTTATACTAGCGGCAATAAATAGAGCCACAGCGCTATCTTCGACCAAAAACCCAGCCGTAGTAGTCAAGCTCATAAGCGCAAAAAATGTAAATATAACCTTACCCCAATCCATATAAACTCCTTATAATCTACCTTTTTCATACATAGCGCGAATTTTCTCTTTCTCTTTTTTTCTTAGCTCCTTAGCAGCAATCAACGCTCTATAACCCTCAACACTAAATCTAAACCAACTTAGCATAGGTGCTGCTATAAAAACCGAGCTTAGGGTGCCGATTAAAATTCCAATTATCATAATAGTAGAAAATCCATGTATCATATCTCCACCATAGAAAAATAGCGTAATCACCGCTAAAAGCGTAGTCACAGAAGTCATCAAAGTCCTAGAAAGAGTAAGCGATACAGACTCATTAATCACCCCAAATAACTCTATAAATTTACTCTCTCTAATCCTCTCTCTAATCCTATCAAATATAATAATAGTATCATTTAGAGAGTATCCTAAAACAGTTAAAACCGCCGCTAAGGTATCTAAATTCACATCAATACTAAGCAAACTAATAGCCCCAAGCACGATAACTACATCGTGAATTTCACTAAATATAGCTGCTATTGCAAATCTCCACTCAAACCTAATACCGATATAAATAAGTATCAAAATAAGAGAAACAACAATAGCCATTATACCTTTTTGCCTTAATTCACTACCGATTTTTGGCCCTACTACATCAACTCGGCGAATCTCAAATTCCCCACTACCTTTAAGCATATCAGCCACAAAATCCCCAGGATTATTGCCCAAACTATCACTAGTTGTGGTATATCTAATGGTGATTTCGCTAGCTGAACCAAACTCTGTGATACTAGCATTTTTCAAAATTTCATTAGTGGCAAATTTCTGCCTAATCAAATCTATTGGCGCATCCTTATCATGATATTTAACCTGAATTAGCGTCCCACCAGCAAAGTCAATCCCATAATTTAACCCCTTGGTAAATAAAAGCGCAATAGAACCAAAAAACAGCACACCACTAAGAGCAAACATTACCCATCTAATGCTCATAAAATTATATATTTTACCCTTATCAAATATCTGCATTTTAGCCCCTTTTAATCCTATAACCAAACCACAGCACGCTACTACCCTTTTCTATCTTGCGACTTAAAAACTCAAACATCCCATGGGTACCTAAAATCGCCGTAAGCATAGAGGCTACAATACCTATACTCATAGTTACAGCAAAGCCCTTTACAGGCCCAGTGCCATAAGCATACAAAGCAGCTGAAGTTATAAGCGTGGTTAAATTCGAATCTACGATAGCACTCATAGCATTTTGATAACCCTTTTGGATACAAGTGTGGATATTGTGACCCTCTTTTAAAAGCTCTCTAATACGCTCATTTATAATCACATTGGCATCCACGGCCATACCAATAGTAAGCAAAATACCAGCCATACCAGGAAGTGTAAGCGTCGCACCAAATAGAGCCATAACCGCTATAAGTAGCACTATATTAACAACCAAAGCGATATTAGCCAAAACTCCAGCTAGACCATACACCATAACCATAAATATCAAAACCAAAATAGCACCCACAGATAGCGCCACCATACTTTGATCGATACTTTGCTGACCTAGACTTGGGCCTATGCTTCTTTTCTCTTCTAAATTAACAGGAGCTATCAATGCCCCGCTTCTTAAAGCTATAGCCACATCTCTAGCCTCTTCTACACTAAATCCACCGCTTATCTGACCGCTTCCACCGCCGATTCTCTCATTAATAGATGGAGCTGAATATACTCTATTATCTAATACTATAGCAAGTCTTTTACCTACATTTGCCCCAGTAAAATCCCCAAATATCTTAGCACCTTGAGCATTTAGAGTAAAATTTATAATTGGCATATTTGTTTGATTATCAAATGCCACCTTAGCATCTACTAGCATACTACCATCTAAAACAGGAATTTCATTAACTAAATACTTATATCTTGGATTTCTAGCATCGCTTAATAGCAAATCTCCATAAGCTGCGGCCTCGTCTTCGTTCATAGTTTGAGCCATATCTTGGCGTTTTTCATCTACTGCCATGAGCTGTAAATGCGCTGATTTAGCTATCAAATCCATAGCTCTTTGCTCATCGGCTGCATTTTTAATACCAGGAAGTTCAACTAAAATTTTATCTTCACCTTGCTTAATCACCGTAGGCTCAGCCAAGCCAAACTGATCTAAGCGATTTCTGATAGTCTCTACTGCTTGATCTACTGCGTATTTGGCTGTGTCGATCTTCTCTTGCGGGGTGAGTAAAACTCTGTAATTTAGCTCATCTTTTTGAATTTCAATACCACTGATTTTAGATAAAATTCCATCTAATTTCTTGATATCATCACTATCTAAAAGAGCTATACTAATCCCGCTCTCATCGGCTTTTAATCTATCTACTAAGATATCATTTTTATCAGTATCGTATTTGATAGCTGAAGCTATTGATTTGATTTTAGATATTAAGGCTGCGTCTGTTTGGACGCTTAATAGCATATATAAACCACCTTGTAAATCAAGCCCTAGGCTTACCTTTTTACCATTTTGACTATCAGTAAAGCTTGGTATAGAAAAAAATATACCAAACACCAAAGCAAGGATAAAAACTATAAGCCTATAAGTTACCCTACTTCTCATCACTTGACTCTATTTTGTCTAATTTTTTGGCGACAAAATTTCTATCAATGCGGACAATTACATCATCATTAAGTTTAACTTTGATAAAATCATCTTCTGGTTTTACCACTTCGCATACTAAGCCTCCATTTGTGATGATTTTATCACCTTTTTGGAGATTTGCTAGCATATTTTTATGCTCACGCTGCTGCTTTTGCTGTGGTCTAATAACCAAAAAATAGAATATTGCAAACAATACAACAAGAGGTAATAATGAAGTTAGCATTGAATTTTCTGCCATGTAAATCCTTTAAGAAAAAATTAGTTGCCTATTTTACATTAAAATTTATAATAAAAGGCTTTATGATCTCCATTTTGCTATCCATTTTTATATTTTTAGATCTACTAAATTTAAAGTACATAGCAAATTTAGGGCTTTTAAGTGCGATTATAGGCTTATATATCCTTTTAAAAAGCGATAGAAAAATTTGGTTTTGGAGTGGGTTTTTTATCGGATTATTTTGGTTTTATTGGATTAGTTTTAGTTTGATTTATTATAATTTTGGCTATCTTATACCTATTGAAATTTTGGGAATTTGCTTAATATATGGCTTTATATTTTTAGCTGTTAGTTGGCTAGAGAGTATCTATATCAAGGCTATTTTCTTGCTATTTGCTAGCTATGTGGCACCTTTTGGCTTTGATTGGTTGAATTTTGAATTGATATTTGTCGATACGATTTTTAAGCCTACTATTTATACTCTTGCTTTGGTGCTTATATCTATAATTATAGCTATTAAATTTAATATATATATTGGTATCTCATTGCTTATTTGCTCTTTAGCGATTAATTACAACTATAAAACTGAGTCTAAAAGCCTTCCTTTTGATATCTCACTTATTAGCACAAATATTAGTCAAGATAAAATCTGGGAACGCTCTATAAAAGATAAAATTGTAAAAAGCAATCTTGATATGATTGATCAAGCTATAAGCGATGGCTCTAGAATTGTGGTTTTACCTGAGAGTTCATTTCCACTATTTTTAGATCATAGTGAAATTTTACTTAGCGTTTTAAAACAAAAATCATATCAAATCGCCATCGTAGCTGGAGCTCTAGGAGCTAATAATAATAAGATATATAATTCAACCTATCTTTTTGATAAAGGGGAAATAAAAAGACTTGACAAGCTAATATTAGTGCCATTTGGTGAAGAGATACCACTTCCAAATTTTATTAAAAATTTAATAAATGAGATATTCTTTGATTCAGCCGTAGATTATAGTCATGCTAATAGCGTAAGTGATTATGAGATAGATGGAGTCAAGATACGAAATGCTATCTGCTATGAAGCTACCAAAGATGAGCTATTTAAGGATAATCCTAAATTTATGATAGCTATTAGCAATAATGCGTGGTTTAGCCCATCTACTCAGCCAAATTTACAAAGCAAACTACTAAAACTAAAAGCATATAAATACAAAACCACAATCTATCATAGTATAAATGGAAGCCCTAGCCAGATGATTACTCCATA
>SAMEA3663025__coassemble_249_pt1 | contig 13753 bp, 16 predicted proteins | sample SAMEA3663025__metabat2_high_PE_005 | metagenome-assembled genome bin SAMEA3663025 (sample SAMEA3663025) | pig gut metagenome | biome: pig gut; feature: pig-associated habitat; material: faeces | place: France | collected 2012 | reverse complement strand
TACCCAGATTTTATAATTTGCACCGAAAATGAAAATATCATAATGGTAGAAGTAAAAGGCGATGATAGAACAAATGATGATAGCAAGACAAAGCTCAAATTAGGCTCAAAGTGGGCTGATAAAGCTGGGGATAAATACTTTTATTTTATGGTATTTGAAAATAGTAAAATTGAAGGCTCTTTATTAGTAGATGAGTTTATTGATACTATAAAAGAGTTGTGATATTTAAATTTCGCCATATTTGTAAATTTATTTAAGAGTTTTATACTCTTATTTAATATTTTAGGCTATAATTTCAAATCTCAAATTTAATCAAAGGATAAAATATGTTAGAGTTAAGAAACCTACCATTTGACCCAAATTCCAACGCAGTAGTGAGTAAAGAAGCCTGTGATTATCACCATGGCAAACACCACCAAACATATGTAAATAATTACAACAATCTAACAAAAGATAGCGACCTAGCTAAAGCTAGTTTGTATGATGTACTTGTAAATTCACAAGGCGGATTATTTAATAATGCTGCACAAGTGTATAATCATGATTTTTACTGGGATTGTATAGCGAAAAAAAGCGATAAAAGCAGTGAGCTTGAAGCAGCTTTAAAAAGCGATTTTAAAGACTTTAAAGCTGAATTTATCAGCTCTGCTACTACACTTTTTGGCTCAGGCTGGACATGGCTAGTTTATAACCCAGCTACAAGCAAACTTGAGATTAAAAATACTTCAAATGCTGCTACTCCAGTAACTGATGGATTAGTGCCACTACTTGTAGTTGATGTATGGGAACACGCATATTATATAGATAGTCGCAATGCTCGTCCAGCGTATTTAGAAAAATTTTATGAAAATATCAACTGGGATTTTGTAAGCACAGCGTATGAGTGGGCTAAAAAAGAGGGATTAAACGCAGTTAAATTCTACATCGATGAGCTTCATCCAGTAGCTAGTTGCTGCGGACATTGCGGTTGTAATTAATCATTTTAAATACTAAATTTGGCTAGAAAATAGATAAAAATTTATTTTTATCACAAGATGGTAAAGCCATTATATTATTTGAGATTTAGCTCCAACTTCGCTGGAGCTAAAAATTTAAAATTATTTATCACTTTTACAAGCAAGATCGCAATATATAACAAATTTAAATCTTTTTCTCCCATGCAAGTGCTGAGGCGATTATAGTCTCTAGATTATCCTTTTTAGGCTTCCAAGATGTAAGATTTCTAAGCTTAGATGAATCTGCTATAAGCACAGCAGGATCGCCTAAGCGTCTTGGCGCATCTATTACTTCAAAATCCACACCGCTTATTTTCTTAGCAGTATTTATAACCTCAAGTACGCTAAATCCATGCCCATATCCGACATTAAAGATATCACTATCATTGCTATTTAAATAATCTAAAACCGCTAAATGCGCACTAGCAAGGTCTTCGATATGAATATAATCTCTAATACAAGTTCCATCTTTGGTATCATAATCACGCCCAAAAATACTCATATTTGCTCTTTTGCCAGTTATTGTTTGTGTAGCAACTTTAATTAAATGAGTTGCGTTTGGATAGTTTTGACCGATTAAAGAGTCACTTGAAGCTCCTGCGACATTAAAATATCTTAAAATTCCATACTTAAATTTGCTATTTGCAGCGGCTGCGTCTTTTAAAATTTGCTCACTCATTAGCTTTGATGTGCCATATGGATTTATAGGATTTTGTGGGCTATTTTCACATACTACTCCATCTTTTGGCTCACCATAAGTTGCAGCTGTAGAGCTAAATATAAACTTCTCTACGCCAAATTCCACCGCAAGATTAATAAGATTTGCTGTATTTGCAGTATTGTTTAGATAGTATTTTAATGGATTTTGCATACTCTCAAATACCTCTATATACGCAGCAAAATGTATAATAGCATCAAATTTATGCGAAGCAAAAATCTCTTTAAGATGAGCAGTATCAGCTAAATCGCATTTGATAAAATCAAATTTGCCTACACTCTCAAGCGCTACTAATGCATCTTGCGAACCACTATAAAAATTATCAATGACAGTTATCTTATCAGCTGCACGCTCTAATAAAGCTTTTAATACATGCGAACCAATATATCCAGCACCACCAGTTATCAAAATATTCATTTCTACTCCTTAAATTTGCAATATTATAGCCAATTTAACTCTTATCTTGGCTATAAATTTGACTTTTAGTTAATTTATTGGATTAGATTATGCTAAAAGTCTTTTTGGCAAAGAGATCTTATATTAAATGTTATCTTTTTTACGACTAAAATATACCATATCTTTATCCTTTTTAATTATATTAAATTCAAATTTTTTATAAAGCGTTATAGCTCTTAAATTATCCATAAAAGCTTTAGCCAAAATCTCTTTAACACACAGCCTATTAAACGCATAATCTACAACCACTTCCATAAGTAAATCGCCCATACCACGCAAATCTGGACTAGCATATATCCCAAATTCGCAAGAGCTTTTAGAGATATTTACAAATGAGATCACTCCAATTGCTAAATCATCTTTATAAACTAAAAAATATATTTTATCATTAGAACTACTAAGAGTATCTATAAATCTTATATGCTCATTCCACTCTATACTTTTATTTATCATATACCTAGCAATTTTAGGGTTGTTTCGCCAATTATAAATCATCTTTATCTCTTTAGTATCTAAGCTAGTAAAATTGACAAGCTTTATACCATTAATCAAGCTTTCTAGCATCTATCTCCTCACTTTTATCAACCCAACCATACTCGCACCACTCTAGTTTTTCATTATCGATATTTTTAAATTTCCTATCACACTCCCATTTGCCCATACCTAGCATTCGCATCGTCTGACCATATCTGTAGCCCTCTTTTTGCTCTTTTGTTTTTGGCTCATATAGCATTAGTGCATTTAAGCTAACGATCAATACGCATAAAAATATAATTTTTTTCATCTATTCACCTCTTTTAATTCGTAAAAATACTGGAAATCTTGGCTTATTATTATTGGTTAGATTTTGAAATTTATATGTGATTATGGTGTCTATTTTTGGGGGATTTTTTCGTATTTCATCACTAAATCCAGATCCAATTTTAAATTTAATTTTACTAAAAATATCTACACAATCTACTGAACCCATAGCACCTTCATACTTACCTTTACCATTATTTATAGCTACTATTTGACACTCACTATCATTCCACTTTTTTAATTTTAGTATTTTATCGCTTCGGCCACTTATATATGATGCATTTGGATCACGAACTACTATACCTTCGCCACCTTTACTTACAACCTCATCTAAAAAGGCAAAAGCATGGAGATTGTTTTGAATATAAGTTTGCTTTACAACTTTTATAAAACTACTTGGATTTAGGCTTAAAAACTCTTCTAAATAGGCCATTTTATCACTTAAATTTCCATCAAATTTAGGTAGATCAAATACCATATACTTAATATTTTGCCATGCTTTAATATCAGGATTTTTATCTAGTACTATAGAAGCAATTAGCTCAAACTCTCCTCTATTGCTCCACAGCTCTCCATCAAGTGCAAAATCTGGCAATTGAGCTATAAAGCTAGATGGTGCATTAATTATATTACCATTACGACTTTTTAACTCCTTGCCATCCCAAATAGCACGCACGCCATCATATTTTTCGCTCATCATCCATCCAGTTAGATTTTCATCTTTATACTCTTTAAGAAGCATTACAGAAGAAAAAGCACTAGAACAAACTAGCCAAATTAATAAACATATCCTAATCATCTACGCCCTAATCTATCAAGTTCATTTTTTATATATCTATCAAATACTATGCTATAACTCATATCTGATTTTTGGGTGTTTAGATACTCATTCATCAAGCTTAAATAATTAGCATAATCATCTAAATTTAACCTGCCACGCAATAATTCATATTTTAAAAATAACCAATATGTATTTAGCGTATCAGATTCACAATATTCATCAATTTTATCTTGCTCTCTATTATAGTATAAGTTCATCACCTCATCGCCACAAATATCATATTTACCAGGCAGATTTAAACTAGCACAAAGCAGATCTAGCTTTAGCCCGCTTACAGCCTTAAAATCGCTAATATGATCAAGCAAATCAAGATGAAAAACTCCATCATACCTACTTCTATAATTGCACCATTTATCCTTGCCATTAGCCCTATCATTGGTGTTAAAATACTCACTAGCTTCTATATTATAACGCATCGCTCTTATCATCAGCATAGGCAGATCAAAGCCTCTACCATTGTAGCTTACAAGTCTAGGATTATGCTCATTTATAAATTTAATAAATTCAGCTATTTTTTTCTCTTCACTATCTCCAGCAATTGTAGATACTCTTTTAAATCTACCAAACTCATCAGCTATTACTGCACTAATAGTTACTACTTTATGAAAACAAACTGGCAAAAACTCACTTCCACTTCGCTCTTTTTGCGCCTCAAGTGCCATTTGTGCTACGCTCTTATCGTCACCTTCATAACCATAAGCCTCTCTTAAAGAATCACAATCAGGCACAGTCTCACAATCAAATACACATATATAACCGCTCATAAATTACCAACTTTTAATCAAATTTAGATAAAATAATAGCAAAAAATCTTGGAAAATTAGTTGAAAATAGCAATTATTAGACTCTCAGCCCTTGGTGATATAGTTCATACAAGCATCGTTGTGCAATTTATCAAAAAGCATTTTAAAGATGCTAAAATTAGCTGGTTTGTAGATGAAAAATTTAGTAGTATTGTTCATCTTTTAGATGGTGTTGATGTTATCACACTTCCTTTAAAGGATAAAAAATTTATTAAAAGTTTTAAAATTCTTAGAGAGTTTAGTAATCATTTTGATCTTATTATAGATTTTCAAGGCCTTATAAAATCAGCCCTTGTAGCTAAAGTTTTAGGTAGCAATATAGCTGGGTTTGATAAAAATAGCATAAAAGAACCGTTAGCTTCTATATTTTATAAGAGTAAGTTTAAAATTGATTATAATGAGAATATTATAAGGCGAAATTTAGCTCTTGCTAGTGCTGCTTTGGGCTTTAGCTTTAATGATAATGATATCAAGCAAAAATCTGCTTGTTTCATCTCAAATATAAAGCCTAAACCATCTAAAACTATTTTAATAGCACCATTTGCAAGCGAAATGAGCAAATGCTATGATAAGTTTAATGAAGTTATAAATTTGCTAAAAGATTATGAGATTAATATCATATCAGCAAATGCTAAAGAGTATGAACTTGCTAGTAAAATTGCTTATAATACCCATGCTAAAGTACTTAGTCCTATGAGTTTATCTAAGGTAATAGATTTTATGCAAAGCGTAGGACTTGTAATTGGCAATGATAGCGGTATAACTCATCTAGCTTGGGCTCAAAATAGAGCTAGTATCACTCTTTTTGGAAATCGACCAAGTCATAGAAATAGCTTTATCACGCCTATAAATCATACTATTGATACAGGCAAAAAAATCGATGCAAGAAATATAGATAAGAGCGATTACTGCATAAATGAGATATCACCAATTAATATAGCAAATTTAGCAAAAAATATTTTAAATTCTGAGCTTTTAAATGGTTGATTTTTTATATTTATGGCTATATTATATGCTTAGATTTATCGCAATCTACACTCCAAAAGCTATTCAAAATATATTTTTTGATCTACTTGCAAAATGCTTTTATAAATTTGATAAAAAACATACAAATATAATGCGAACCAATCTAAAAATGTGTAAATTTGAGAATATAGAAGAGATTATTTTACAAACTTATCGCAATTTTGCCCACTTTGGCGTGGAGTTTTTACGCAATCAAAATAACACAAAAGAGCAAATTTTATCTAAAGTTGAATTTAAAAATGCTCAAATTTTAGATAAATTCAAAGATCGTCCAATTATCATCACCACTGCTCATTATGGCAATTGGGAGCTTTTTAGCCTTGCGATGGCAGCTAAATTTGGCCCTGTAAGCATTGTAGGCAGAAACCTTGATAGTCTTGTGATGGATAGAATTTTAAGCAAAAATAGAAGTAGATTTAATATAGAAGTAATTCCTAAAAGTGGTGGTGCAAGAGCGATTATGAAAGCATTGCAAAACAGAAGGCTTCTTGGTATTTTAGTTGATCAAAATGTAGATATTAGAGATGGAGTAGAGTGTGAGTTTTTTTCTAATCGTATCTCGCACACACATGCTGCTAGTATCTTTGCTGCTAAGCTTAATGCAATAATAATCCCAGCTTTTATCAAAAGAGTTGGCGATAAAAATGAGATTAGCTTTTATGACCCAATCGATATCAATCAACTAAATGGCGATAAAATCAAACAAGCTACACAAGCCCAGAGCAGCGCTACTCAAGATATGATAAAAAGCAAGCCAGATGAGTACTTTTGGATGCATAAGAAATTTAAACAGTTCTACCCAGAGATTTACAAATGAAAATTTTAATTATTAAATTTAGATTTATAGGCGATGTGCTTTTAACTACGCCATTAGTTGCTAATCTTAAAACCCATTATCCTAATGCTTCTATACACTTTGCTTTAAATCAAGGAACTCAAGCAGTAATACAAAATAATCCACAAATTGATAAAATCCATATCTATGATAGAGGCACTATTAAAAAATCTAATATATTTAAGCGAATTTGGCTTGAGTTAAAATACGCCTTAGAGTTAAGAAAAGAGAAATTTGATATAGTAATAAATACTGAAACTAGCGATCGTGGGATATTCTTAGCTAAATTTAGCGGAGCTAAAACCATAGTATCACGCAAAGGCACAAACCAAATTCTAAACAAACTCATAACTCACGAATCCAAATCAAACGGCCATATCGTAATGCAAAATTTATCTGCCATTAATGCTTTGGGTAAAGATATTATCACTACTAAAGTAAATTTATATTTTAATAATTATGATTTAAATTTGCCAGATTATTTTATCCATATTCATCCTATGGCTAGGTTTGATTATAAGTGTTTAAGCAATGAAGCAGTAGCTAAAATTATTGATTTTTGCGAAATTGAGCTAGATAAAAGAGTTGTGCTAACCTGTGATAAAAATCCAAATGAGATAAGCAAAATGAAAAATATCTTATCACTTTGTAGCTCAAACCCAATTGTATTTATGGGAAATTTAAGCTTAGATGAAGTGGCATTTTTAAGCTCTAAATCAAAGCTATATATCGGTACTGATACTGCTATAATGCATATGGCTGCAGCCAATGATGTGCCGTGTATAGCTATTTTTGGGCCTAGTTATACATCTGCTTGGGGTCCATGGGATAATTCAAAATCCAAAAGCCTCTATCAAAGCAAAGGCGGGATTCAAAAAATGGGTATTCACACTGTAATTCAAAATAATTTAAAGTGCGTCCCATGCGGTCTAGAAGGGTGCAATAATTCTGGCGTGAGTGAATGTTTAAATAGTTTAGATATTAACTGGATAAAAAATGAAATAAAAAACCATTTTATTACACAAAGTCAACAAAATTTAAATAAATAAACCAATTTATAAGCCTAGCTATGTTAAAATCAAAAAATGAAAAATATATCAATCTTAGAAATAAGCTTTTCTAGCAAAAATCAGAGGTTTATCGAGCGCTTAAAAGCTGCTTTAAATTCGCTTAAATATACTACTATATCTAAAAATTATAGTGGCATTAAAGCTAAAACTAGCCTACTGGGGTCGCTTAAAATCAATAATATAGCCAAAAAGCAAAAGGGCAATGAGTTTTATATCTGTTTAGATAGATTTGATAGTGCTGATATATATTTAGCCAATGATGGTGTACAAAAAATTTATAAAAAGCTTTATAAATTTTGGTTTTTAAGCTTTTCAAATTTCATCGCTGGTCAAATTGAGAAAAAATGCGTCCAAAACGCTACTAGAATTATAGCAAATTCAAATCTAACTCGCTTTGGATTAGAGACTGTTTATAATCTAGACCCAAATAAATTAGTTACTATTTATCCAGGAATCACACCTCCAATTCAAATCCAAAAAGGCAGAGCCAAGATGCGTTTATGTAATGAGCTTGGGCTTAATATGGAATTGCCAATTATACTATTTGTATCAGATAATTTTAGGATTGATGGAGCTAGGGAATTTATTGAACTTTTAAGTCGTTTGGAGACCAAGGTAAATGCGCTTATTATCGGTAGCGATAAAGCTGTTTTAAAATATAGAAAAATTGCCAAAAATCTTGGTGTTACAGTTATTTTCCGTTCATCTCAAACTATAATGAATCACTACTATGAAGCAGCTGATATATTTGTTTTGCCATCGCATTATAACTCATTTAGCAATCAACTCTTAGAAGCGCTTAGCTATGGTTGTGCGTGTTTTACTACTGAACAAAATGGAGCTAGTGAGATTTTAGGTAGTGAGTTTATTATGAAGGATGCTAGCGATCAAAGTATAGATGAATATATAAATCTTTTGCTAATAGATCATGATCTACTTTTAGAGATTTCAGGGCAAAATAGCGAATTAGCACGTGAATTTAGCGTTGAAAAGAATCTAAATGAAATTCTAAAGGTTATTAGTGAGAGTATTCATTGAGTTGCCAACATGGCTTGGCGATGGGGTAATGAGTAGTGCTGCTATTGCAAATATTAGGGCAAATTTTAAAGATGCAAAGCTAACATTTTTTGGCTCTGCGGCTAGTACGGCTCTATTTGCTAATCTTGGCGATATTATAATAGATGAGTCCAAAAAATCCAAATTTCGCCTAGCATATCTATATAAATTAGCCAAATCCCAGCCTAAATTTGATGCATTTATCAGCTTTAGAAGTCATCTAGCCTCAAAGGCTTTGGCATTTTTTATTCACGCTCCAAAAAGTGGAGTATATAGGCCAATTAATAAAAATGACCATTTAGTAGTTGATTATCTAAATTTTAGTTCAAAAGCCCTTAATATTGGTATTTTAACTAATGAAATGGAGTTAAGCTTTACCCCACAAATTTATACTAGGCCGACTCTAGGGCTAAATCCAGGCGCAACATATGGAAGTGCTAAAAGATGGTATCCTAGCTATTTTGCTCAGGTTGCTATGGAGTTAGCAGATAAATTTGATATTTTGATTTTTGGTGGAAATGGCGAGATAGAGATTTGTGATGAGATTAGCTATATTTTGACTAAAAGCGGTATATCGCATATAAATCTTTGTGGTAAAACTAGCATAAAAGAGTTAGCTAGTTATATTGCTGGACTTGAGCTTTTTATTACTAATGATAGCGGACCAATGCATATCGCAGCTGCTTTTAAGGTGCCAACAGTTGCACTATTTGGCCCAACTAACTTTACTAGAACTAGCCCATATAATAACCCAAAAGCAAGACTAGCACATCTAAATTTACCATGTATGCCATGTATGAAAAGAGTCTGTCCGCTAGGCTCTCATGAGTGTATGAAAGAGCTAAAGCCAGCCCTTGCATTAGAACTGGCTAGACAAATTATATAATTTAAACTCAAAACGCTCCATCTACTGCAGCGCAAATAGTGTGAATTATTAAGATATGCATCTCTTGAATTCTAGCTGTATCATTAGAAGGCACAATTACATTTATATCACATAACTCATTCATTGCTCCACCATCTCTGCCGCTTAATCCTATGGTTTTAATGCCCTTTTGTTTTGCAATCTCAAATGCTTTTAATACATTTTTGCTATTACCGCTTGTACTTATACCTATTAGTAAATCTCCGCTATTTCCTACGCCACTAAGCTGTCTTGCAAAAATTTCATCATATCCATAGTCATTACCAATTGCAGTAAGCGCTGAAGTATCAGTAGTTAATGCAATTGCTGGAAGAGAGATTCTCTCGCTCTTATATCTACCAGTTAGTTCTGCTGCAAAGTGTTGTGCATCAGCTGCGCTTCCTCCATTACCACAAATTAAAATTTTATTTGAGTTTTTTAGCGTTGCTACTACTGTATTTGCTACACTCATCACCGCTTCATCTATGGACAAAACTCTATTTGCCACCTCTAAATGTGCTTTTAATTCATCTGTAAATATACTCATTTTAGCCTCTTATTTTTTGATTTTTTCTATTATTTTTGTGGTGCTTTTGCCCTCAATAAACTCTATTAACTCAACTCTTTTAGCAAATTCACTACCTACTACCTCTTTGTTTTTATAGTCTGCACCTTTTACTAATATATCAGGTTTAATTGCTTTGACTAACTCATGTGGAGTTAGCTCATCAAATATCACGACAAAATCGACAAACTCCATCGCACACAACATCGCAGCCCTATCATATTGCACATTTACTGGCCTATCTTTGCCTTTTAACTCTCTTACTGAATTATCTGAATTTAATCCTACTACTAATATATCGCCAAGCATTTTAGCCTTTTGCAAGTAGCTGATATGACCAATATGCATAATATCAAAGCAGCCATTGGTAAATACTAAAGTTTTGCCACTTCTATCAACCTTTAAAAGCTCATCAAGTTTGACAATTTTACGCTCAAAACCAATTTTTTTACTCTTTAGATTCTCTATTTCGCCCCAGCTTGCATCTGCACTTCCTACCTTACCTACAACTACTGCTGCGGCTAAATTTGCATTATCTATCGCCTCTTCTATGCTCATCTTGCTAGCTAAGCAATAACCCAAAGTAGCTAGTACGCTATCACCAGCACCAGTTACATCAAAAACCTCTTTAGCAAGAGCTGGAAATTTCTTAACCTCATCACTTAAAAGCCCAATCCCATCTTCGCTAAGAGTGATTAAAGAGTACTCTAATTCATAGTTTAATTTCATACTTTTTAAAGCCAATTCCAAGCTTTCATCGCTATCTATAGAAAATCCTAGCGCCTCGCTTGCCTCTTTTTTATTTGGGGTTAAAAGTGTCGCACCTTTATATTTACTATAATCTTTGCCCTTTGGATCTACTAATACCATCTTATGATTATTTTTAGCAATTGATATTATCTGCTTGGTTAAGTAATTACTCAATACACCCTTGCCATAATCACTTAGCAAAACAATATCATAACTAGCTAAAATATCTGCAAATTTACTGACAATCTCATCAGCACAATTTATATCACTTATACTCTCAGTATCTAGCCTAATTACTTGCTGATGTGATACCATTATACGACTTTTTTGGCTAGATTTTCTTCCACTTTGAGATAGAACTAACTCAGCCTTAGCTCCACGAGCATCTAAAAGCTCTAAAATTTCTTTACCTAAATCATCATCGCCAACTACACTTACTACGCCTACTTCTGCACCAAGAGCGATCAAATTTGATACTACATTGCCACAGCCGCCAAGCCTTTTAGTTTCATTTTTGATATTTACTACTTGCACTGGAGCCTCTGGACTAATGCGATCACAACTACCCCAGATATAGTGATCAATCATTAAATCCCCAACTACTAAAACATTAGCCATTATTTAAACTCACTATTATAAATTCTTTTTATTGCTGGTAGATAGTCTTTTATAGCATCTTCTAAGCTCCATCTAGGCTCATATTTTAATCCAGTTCTTGTAGGTTCAATATCAGCTTGTGTAAAGAATTGATACTGTGATGCAAATGGATTAGCAATATACTCATTACCTAAATTTACGCCAATCTCACGCTGTAAAATATCAGCAATATCTTGAAAACTTCTAGCATTGCCAGTGCCAACATTATATACCCCACTATCTCCATTTATAGCTAGTTCATTGGCTAAGATTATATCTTGTATATATATAAAATCTCTTTTTATCTTATCGCTACCTTCAAAAAGCCTTGGTGCTTTTCCACTTAAAATTTGAAGCCCAAACTGCAATACCATAGAGGCAGTTTTATTTTTATAAAACTCTCCATCTCCATATACATTAAAATATCTAAGCCCTACAATATGAAGTCCAGTTTTAGCATTAAATTCACGCCCCATCTCATCCATCATAAGCTTTGAAAATCCATATACATTACCAGGATTTTCGCCTTTGCCTACACTTTGTGGGCTTGGTGCATCTCCATATGTAGCACCGCTACTAGCATATATTAGCTTTGAGCCATTTTCATAAGCAATATCAATAATATCTTTAAATGAATTTAAATTCACTCTCATTATCTCATCTTGTTCAGCCACAGTTGTATCAGATATAGCAGCCTCATGATATATCACATCGGGCTTAAACTCTCTCATCTTTTTAATAGTATCTCTATCGCATATATCTCCGCAATGAATTTGGCCTTTAAAGCCGATCAAATTTTTATAATGACCAAAACTTTTTAAATTTCCATTACTAAAAGTCTCATTAGAGCGAAATTTATCCACTACTAAAACCTCATGTTTATCCATAAAATATTTAGCCAAATTTGATCCTATAAATCCAGCTCCACCAGTTATTAATATCTTCATTTTTGTCCTTTTATATGCTCTAAAACTTCTAATACGCTTTTAAATTCATCGCCGATTAAATAGCCTTTTTCTACTCCAGCTCTTCGTGCTGATTCTAAATCGCTTGGCTTATCTCCTATCATTAATGAATCTTTTAAACTAATATTAAATTCATCTAAAGCCTGCAATATCATTCCAGGTTTAGGCTTTCTGCAATTACAATCATCGCTTGGAGTGTGAGGGCAATGGTATATTTTTTTAATCTCAATACCATAAGATTTAAACTCATCAATCATATACTTGCTAAGCTTTGCAAAATCATCTTCACTATAATATCCCCTACCAATTCCAGATTGATTTGTAACTACAAAAATCTCATATCCAAGCATCATAAATCCAGCCAAAGCCTCAAAAATTCCAGGCATAAACTCAAAATCTTCTATACGATAAACATAACCAGGATCTTTATTTATCACCCCGTCACGATCTAAAAATAGTGCTTTAATCTTTTCCATAGGTTGATTTTATCTATTTTTAGTTTAAATTCACTTAATATAGATGAATTTATCCAATAATCGCTAACTAAAAATTAAAAATTTAATTCTAGTATTTAATCTAAAATTCAGAATATTGCCACTATAATACTCTTTTAAAATCTCTCAAAAAAGGATATAAAATGAAAAAAATAGTTCTATTAGTTGCATTAGCCTGTGTAGGTGCATTCGCTGCTGATGGTGCTGACATTTATAAAAAATGCGCAGTTTGCCATGGTGCTAAAGCTGAAAAAAAATATCTAAATAAAGTTCCAGCTCTAGTTGATGCAGATCCAGCTCAAAGATTAGCTGATATGAAAGCTTATAAAGCTGGTGCTCTAAATGATGGTAAAGGCAAAATTGGCATGGGTGCTATCATGAAAGGTCAAATGGCTACTTTAAGCGATGCTGATATGGCAGCAGTTAATGACTATATCTCTACACTTAAATAATTCTATCTAGCTAGCATTTGCTAGCTAGGCTTTTAATTTATTTTTATATATTCATTTAAATCAATCACAATAGATATTTTCACTCTCTAGCTCTTTAGGTCAAGCCATATCTAATGGTAATGATGCAAGCTGAAATGATGAATGGTGTAAGCGATAAAACTGGTGTAAGAGTTGAAGTTAATAATACTCAAATTTTTTGGCGTGGTTGCTACTGGTACAATTAAAGATTTTATGATTAATGGCGTAAAAATCGGTAATATTACTGTAAAAACTAATGATTCTGACAATGGTTTAATTGGTGCAATCAACGCTAAAAAAGATGAAACCGGAGTAGAAGCAAGTCTAGATAACGGTAGATTAGTTTTAGCAACTAAAGATGGTAGAGC